>Ga0115005_10002978_pt1 | contig 13463 bp, 13 predicted proteins | sample ArcOceMetagenome_FD_87163 | JGI IMG/M metagenome (GOLD analysis project Ga0115005, IMG submission 87163) | Marine eukaryotic phytoplankton communities from Arctic Ocean - Arctic Ocean - Greenland ARC118M Metagenome | ecosystem: Environmental > Aquatic > Marine > Oceanic | place: Arctic Ocean... | reverse complement strand
TTCAGGGTTCAATGAAGCAAGAAGGAATTCCGTAGCTGGAACGGAGTTCTCAAGATCAAAAGTGTCATATTTGTTGGAAATGTCTTTTCCAATCTTTAGAGACTGACTCGGACAAGCTGGTAGTAAACTTGGGGTGATCATTGATCACACTCCTCATGATGGTTCTATCAGCAATGTCTGGAAGATAAGAGATTGTGTCCAGACCATTCTTAACAGCCAATCCGTGTAAGAACGTGTGTTTTCGCGACATGAATTTCAAAATAAAATAATACGTACTTCATGTATTAACTTAACAATAGAATAAACTTGTAGAAAAACTAGTACAAAAAATCCATGTTATTGACTGTAGTATGCAAATTATTACTACTCATAGCAGCTTCAAGCTACTAGTAGAGCGAACATACTAATCCAGTCACATTTCTGGTGTAATACTACAGCCTACACTTATTCTACGAGCTCGTATGCATATCTGCATTCCATTTTTATTCTGTACTGCTATCGGCGGTCGCTTGCTCATCTGTGGATGATGCTTCTTCACGTATCACTCAAATCTCCATTGCCCAGCCAAGTGTGGTACGGACGACAGGGGCTCCCTCATCCTGCGCCAAATTTGGGAATGCATCTACATTGATTCATCATCTACCAGGCGGTAATACCACATTCCTGCCAGTGCAAACCAAGAGATTCTTTGAACGAATTCGCTCTACTAAGCCCATCTAGTTTGACACCAACAAAGAATTGAGCAGATGCAAAGAAAATCAATCGCCACACACTCTGAGCTACTCTTGAATCATAATGGTGCCCATCAAACGATTCAGGATGCGCAGTTGATGCAGTCAAAAGGTGACCATCAATAAGCAGAGTTCGGTTGAGACCAAAGGTACCATTCCTGGCAAGATTGATCATACTTTCAGTGATATTTAACAAGCGCTCCTGTTCTTTCTCACTTCTTGTGACATAAGGAGTTCGCAAAATGATAAGAGTTGTTTCCGGAAAACACTTGAGTAACCCAGCAAGTCTCCGGAAGCGTGTATCCACTGCACTATGCTCAATCAACTTGTCACTCTTGAACGCAGCATCATGCAAACCACGGCCAATGAATACAATATCATATCGACGATTCGGTGGGCAGAAACGATGAGTGAAACCATCCGTATCTGCTTCAGGAGCAAAGATATCCGGCTTCCACGAGAATTCATAGGTGATTCCACTGGCAGATCTAGTATTCCCACCAAACAGCTCTGCAAAGTAATCAATGTTCACATAGCTAGAAGAACAATCCCTGCATCCGGAAGATTTTTCTAACAAGTTGGTGAAGTTCCAACCAGCATTCATAAGAGGAAACATGACTTCTTTCTTATACATGCGATCAAAGTCCGTTTCATGCTTTCCAATTGGGGGGAACAACTCGTACCCCTGTACTGAAGATGCATTCCATGCCAAGCTAACATTATGGCGGAGCTCCAGTGGAAGGACAGCATGCATGAAGTCTGCTGCTAGATCTCGTGACGTTGAGCCACCAATGACAAGTACACTCTTGCCTGCAAAAATTTGGTGAGCATGCTCCTCGGCCACTTGCAGTAGGGACTTGTTGTTGCTGCTTTCATCAGTAGTAGGTTGGCCCCAGATCTCTTTATCAGTCCACTCACATGGAAGTTGTTCTTTGAGCTGCTTGTCGGACTCGACTGTTGTTGTGCAAAGATGTTCGGCAACCTCTGCATTGTTCTTGCTCTCTCTGTAGCCAAGTCCTGATTGCGTCAATTGCATCCCTTGGTGAAAGTTCATCAACAAGGCAAGAACAAGGATACTAACCCCAAAGATGAAATAAATTGCTGGTTTGATGCTTCTTGATGAATTCATACTTATCATTCTTTTGTATTTAATATTGCAAGCTGCAAGCTTCGAGAGATACAGGATACAACAGCAGTAGGTACTACAAGTATGTACTGTAGATGTTATTCTTCCCAGGGGCTACACTCGGGAAGATCTACTGTACTGTATTTACTATTTACCCGTTCAAAACAGCTTTATTGACATGTCATGACACCATAAATAGCTTCTTGTATCAGCATTATTTGTTATTTGCACGCTCTCAAAGTGCATCACTCATATTCAATAATATTATGCCGCTCTAGCTAGCCGACGACCGACGAGCGACGAGAGACGAGAGTAGAGTAACTTATAACAACTAACAACTAACACACCCAAGTTACAAGTTACCCCGGTATCATATACCTTTACCGTATACCGTTCCTGAAACAAAACGACAATGCTGCGTTTCATTGTTGCTACAGCGACAGTTTGTTTGAGTCTATTATTCCAGAGCAGTATAACAACAGCCTTTTCACCTCCAACGCCAATAGCCGCGAGAAGAATTTCGTATGCTCTATCTGCAAAGAAGTCATCAAAGCCATCCTTTAATAAAAGCACCGGCCGCTGGGATGCCCCCGCCAACTACAACGAAGAAGAAACTTACGGTGTTGTTGGATCCCTCCTCCGACAAGGTCCCGGACCCTTCCTCGTCCGTATCACCAAAGCCGACGACTACGAACAAGCCGTCCTGAAGTACATGGCCAGTGAAAACTGCTCGCGCGTGCAGGCGCAAGCTAATATGGACGCTTACTTTAATAATGCTGCAGATTGGGCGTATCAAAAAATGCAAGAGAAGAAAGGAGCCCCAAAGGTTGATTATAACAAGGTCAAGACCAAGGATGTAGCATTAGCGCTTATTTGGGCGGTGTTTATAACGCCATTCTTCATTCGAACTGGGTATCTTATTGCAGAGACGGGAACGTGGGATGTGTCGCTCGATCAAATTTTGAATAAATAGAACTCTTATCTGCCTGCAGACATATTTTATTAATTAGCCCAAAGGGCAAGTAGTGTAATTAGTGTATGTATGTGAGATGGAGAAGTAGTTTATCGATTTTGTTTCGCATTTCATTTGCAATATTACCGTTTTGAGCGCTGTTAGGGATCGACCGGGATGATCAATCATCGTACATCATGAGCATGTCAAATTGGAGAACGGCGGCATAGTGGAAAGCTGAACCGCCAGGTAGACAGGTACCAGCATTAGCATCTAATCCATATTTAAATGATGCACACGTCAAAATGGAATTCTTCCGAGGCGATCTGCCTTCATTCATCCACACTCATGATACGGACTCCATTTCTGCCCCTTTCCCCATATTTGAGGTCTTTGAGGGTCGTAAATACCGGATGGGAGGGATGCCGCTTCACCCACAGTAGCTTGGAAACTATCATAGTATTCACATGTTTCGATGGAGCCGGGGTTTGATTATGCCTTTTCGAGGACCCAACTTGCAGTCATGGATCGACAAGCTGCGTCAACGGCTTCTTCGTGGTCTGATGCATGGACAATCCTATTGTGGATGCATATATTTCTTCTGCTACTAAAACAGAGTGTGAGTGCTCTTGACCCTCCTGCTCCATTTCCATGATTTGATATAGGACCTAGAGATTTGGATTTGTGTCACGTCGTACAACACTACTTCAACATCGAGGGGATACTTTCAGTATTCAAATGTCTTGTCCACAATATGCTCATCGTAACCAATATCGGAATAGAATCCACAATTCACTGAATACTCAATTCCCGAATAGTCAGCATACTTCTTTTCACCATAGTAAAAAGGTTTCTCGATGAGATGTGGGGCACAGAATTGCGCAAAAAGATTGTCATAATCGAAATCATTCTCAAGTCTACGACGACGACCCCCAAAGTTTTGAGCCAAAGAACCGAACATCTGGCGAATAAATCATCTTGCATCCAGTTAGGTATGGGTATTGGTATAGCGCATTTGGACGCGGGGCGTCAGAGAGGACCAGGATTAATACTAATAGGTATAAGGCACCAATCAACGCTGTACTGTAGCTTCCAGCATGCCCTGATGCCTGATGTGTATTTTCATTGAACCGGTAGGTTCCAATTCTTTATCGACCCTGTCATAGAATGAAATCCATTCATCAGATTTAGACATTTTTTCATTGAGGAGGAATCCGCAATCATCGCAGCTGCTGCAGAAGATTCTGTGATAGATGATAACAACTGGGAGCCTCTTGCCATCGTAACTGAACCAAATTCTCTCAAGTTAATATCACTGGAAGTGTCAAAGTCGATGACGAGGATGATGCCGCGCTTTCAAGGACTCAGTTCGTACTGTATCGTGATAGTAACATTGTGCATCTTTAGTATTTTCAAATAGTTCTCAAGTGCTGTGATGCGGCAGACAATTTGACCAAACCAAGCGATCAAACCATGGTAAGAAATATAAAATAAAGATAACCATTATCATTCCACATCATAAGATAATTAATAATTCTAAATTCAACATGATAACTTGTTTCATCGTACTACAGCAGTAGTGCCGTTTCAAATACTAGATACCCACGGTGACAACCCCCTTCCCCATCAAATGTTGCGGCCACATTTTCTAACGTAGTTCAATATTACTACATGTAATGCAGTGAAGATACGAATCCAGAGAAATTAGTAGAGTTTGCTTAGTGAATGCTGCAGGCGTTTGTACTTTCCATCTTTACAAGAATTAAAAATGAGAAGGACGTTTACAAATTTATCCAGATAGACAAGCTAATCGAATAGGGGCATAGATTGGCACCTAGATGGGGCAATAATAATTGGCTCCTAGGTAACTCCGCCGGTATTTAATCTACAGCAACGGCTCCTCCTAAATTTTGTGTGGATGTTCCGGTCGACAATAGGCCTTTTAAATGTTCAATGTGCAATCTGAAATCATTCAAATCGAACACTTTTTCTTTCGCTTGGAAGGACTGATTGATGCTCTGTTCAATTCCATTTTTCTTTGTAATGAAACAAAACACAAAATAATCAACTGATTCCCCAAGATTAAACAAAATGAACGAGAGTCCTTCCGACAAGATGCAATACTCCATTCATGGCACTGCTCATGAATACGCATCAGGTCACATATCAACGATGCCGCAGCTTCCAGTACACGAAAGTGCCAGTTCTGTCCACCATTGTCAAACATCACACTCTCATCAAAGTGATGAATACAACGCTGCTCTGGCTCTCTTGTGCCTGCCCGTCTCATCTCGAGGCACACGTCGTGATGCAATAGAACAACAAAATCATTCCATCATTACCCCACAGGCAAGTTTTGACTCTTCCAGAGCGTCCACTTCTTTAATTCCTGCCCAAGACCACCCGAACCCGCCAATGCTACCAAAGCCAGCGAAGAAAGAATCAATTCCATCTTTATTCTATGGTTCATGTTCTTTGGCGTTGCCTCAAGACGAAGATAACCTCTCGCCTCTCCATTGTTTTGTGAGAAAATACGGCATTGAAGCCTTTGTCGTATCCGAGCAAGATGCCCAAGACAAGGAATTCTGGAGTGCTCGGAACTTCAAAGTGAAACCTGGTATCGTTGGTATGAGGTGCATGTATTGCGGGGATAGGCCGCTACGCGAACGAGGACCCAAATCTGTACATTATCCATCGTCTACGAAGTGCATTTATTACTCCATGGAAAATTGGCAGAGGCATCATGCTACCAATTGCAAGTTTATCCCCAAATCCATTTTGAGAGATTTGAAAAACTTAATGAATGAGTCAAAGACGGGATCAGGTGGTAGGCGTTGTTATTGGGAAGATTCGGCGATTATGTTGGGAATGGCGGATACTGAAGATGGAATCAGATTTTCTTCGCATCCTGAAGTAAATGCTCAGACCAGGCCCACGAGTATGGATCATACCGACGTTTCAGACAGTACTGTTTCGAATGTGAATGATGAGGATCAATTCGAAAAAGCCATTGTGGAAGAAGGGGATAAAGATGTGATTTCTGAATACCTCTTTGTACTCATGTCACAGATGGAATCCTGTACATTCTCGGAAGAAGATCGTTCAGGAAGCAGGAGCAAGGTCAAGGATATCGAGGTTGGCTTTCCAGGCATGCAATGCAAACACTGTAACGGAAAAGCAGGCGTCGGTAGATACTTTCCATTTTCTATTCAGGCTCTGTCCCTTGCGAACTCTGATCGTAATATTCACAATCACATCAAGAAATGCAGGCGCTGTCCAGATACTGTTAAGCACGACTTGGAAAGGCTGAGGGTGGATGCCCAGAAGCCTGCGCAAAAGATCAAGCGAGGTTCTCGAAAGATCTTCTTCTCTACGGTGTGGGCGAGACTGCATGAGTCTGAATGCCGTATTGATGGCAGTGCCTCGCCTATTTCGGATGATGCTGCGAGCCTGTCTGACAAAGTGCCAGCAAGTGAGCGGGACGTATCTCATCGAACAGATCGTCACGCAAAAGGTTCAACGATTGTACAAGAGCAACCTCATTCCGACCCCGAAACAAAGTTACCTGGACCATCTGACGAAATCAAAGAGACACACGACCGCAATGAACATCATAGATTCGAAAGCTTGCATCCAGGCCGGCCACAGGATCCGGCATACTTTCAAGGCGACCAATCTACAAAGAGACATTTTGCTTACAACCAGGCTGCCCAAGCAACGAAATTTCCAGTACAGGTTGCCAGAAATGATCCTTCTTACTTCGGCAATGCCGAATATTCTCACAATGCCATTGGTTCTTTTCAAACTGAATCAACATACCGTCCTATGCCAGTATTGACGGCGCCGGAGGCTAATCACTATCAAATGCCACACTATCCCGATCAATCATTGAGAGCAAGTAATTCAAATTCCTATCAAGAGTATTGTCACCCTCACGCTGGTCAAGCTCACTTTCAAATAGAGTATTCAGATCCCCGAAGAGGTAATGCAATGCATAGACAACCGCATCCCTTCCCTGCCATGAATATTCATGAACACCAAGCTCCCGACGCTCGTCGTTATCAGTCTGTCCAGAATTCCAATCGCACTTCAGGGTGGAGGTATGATAGGATGCATTCCTCCAACCCATCTTATAGAAGCTGCAGTCCTTCTGGTTATACCGAACTTTGATGCGCATTCATTCTGTTCCTTAAGAATTTCATTCAACAATAATTCATTAAAATTTCAAAATCACAGACACTTTTACGTTAATGGTACAAATTACATAAAGACGCTTTCAAGTTACTTGTGTAAAGATAATTTTACAGTACGTGTAGCAGTGCAACAACTTTTAAAAATCACATCTATTATTCGAGTTAATATTTTTATCATTGATCTATGGATAATGCGCATGCTGCGATAACGACGGTGGAAAGCGAATCGGAGATTCGTTTTTTAACAACTGTATTTTTCGTATCTGCGAGCGCCGCTGGCGTTGTCGAAAGATCTCCCCCACAATTGTATCAATCCCAGCTAAAACAAAGAAAATCCAGGCAAATATAACCAGTGCAGTGGAAGCCTCCTTGCCAGTCCTTTGAGTATCCGAGCGGCGGCGACGACGACGACGATCCTTTCTAAAAGAGTAGTCGTCAACTGAGTTTGTCTTTTTCCGGATATCATCATCTGTCAAAACAAACTTTTTGTTTTCCATTCGTGTCGACAACTGTTGTGTGGATAGGGAATTCGCCTCTGACAATCTTGGCTGCCTCTTCTTTCTCACTTGTTCATTATCATTATCGATACGACTGTCGTTGTTTTCACCTGTTGCATCTGTCAGTGTGAGCCCCCACTCCCCAGAAAAGTTTTGCACAGTTCGAATATCTCCAATATTTTTCTCGCGGACGGGAACTTTTGCTCTATCGATTCCATTGTTATCAGACGTTGAATTACTGCTTGCAAATAAAATCACTCCGAGAGAAACAAATGCCACTAGATGCACAAAATGGTTCCGCGCGGTGGATCTTGATCGCATATAAATATCCGCTTTCCGCGATTCACGGCGAGATAGACCATTTTCAAGGTCCCTTTGCAGAGACGAAATTGTCCCCATTGGTTGAACACTTGATTTCCGCCGCCGCGACCCCGTCAAGAATTGTGGAAGTTTCAGGAAAGAAGGAGATCTTGACGTCACTTTCGGATGAATTGCATTTGCCTCTTTCTGCGAATATTTTGCAGGATTAGATTCTGCCTTCCTTAGCGTTTGGGTAGCAAATATTTCCCGACTTGGCAATTCCGGTAAAAGGAATGACTTTATTTTCCGTCTTGTATGGAGATCTACTTCTTCCAGCGAAGACATTGTCTCTTCCGAGCCTTCGTCACTGTCAAAAGAAGCGGCTGATGCATTTCCCACTAGTACAGTTGTTCCTACTAAACGCCCGCTAGAATATGCTCTCCTTCTATTATGTGCAAGAGGAGTGCGATTGTTTTCACTACAGGCCTTCCTAAGATTTCTATGCGGTAGTGAAAATGGTGTAGAGGATTTCAAGCCATATTCAGAATTTGCTCTTTTGCGGCCAAGTCCGTTATCGAAGCTTATTACTCGCGTGGGGGTTTGCATTTGGATTTGCGAAATGGTACAACAGGGATCATATCTCTCTAGTCGCACTGCTTTCGTGCCATTTCTTGATATCCCTTTGGAGGTGAAAAGGTCCATGTGTGGTGCTGGTGCAACTGAAGGCATCGATTCCGGCATCGAAGACGATGCTAAGATCGTTGGTGACGATGCCGTAGTTTCATTAAATTCTCTTTTCTTCTTTGGAGTCAAAGGGATTGTGGAGTCAGCGGAGTAGTTTAGTTCCATCGTCATGGCGTTTCTTTCCCTTGGTCTTGTTTAGAGGATAGCTAGATATTAATAAGATAGATAGTGCGTTCGTTCTGAGTTCTGAGTTCTGACACCAATCGAACGACCGTTTCCAAGTTCTGCGTGTTTTCCAGTGAGACTGTAGCTAGATGACAAATTTCCCAATCTCTTTGGAGTTTGAAGATTTGCCTCTCACTCGCCGAGAGATGAAAAGAATGTTGAAGCAAGAGTGACTGAGTTGGTTGCGCACTTGAACACCCGCCCGGTGAACGGTGAAGAAGACTTTTAATAAAGAAGTAGTGTTCGTTGTGCTTGACACCACCTGCCAGCTTCCTTCAAGCTTCTCAATTGAGCTAAATTTCTCATGTTCCAAGCTAAACTTTAGAATAGTATAATACGTGACTTTTTCAACGGTATTTTACGCGTTTTTAATCAGACTAAAAAATCATGTCATTATTCCGAAATTCCTTCTCTGGACGAATAGAGACACAAAGTTTCGACCAAAGCGATAGTTCGGGAGGAAATCCTAGCTCCTTGCACAGAGGCAACTTTTTCGCGAGACGATCCTCGCAAGACCTTTTGATAATCACGGCCGACACTTTACCTTTGCGAAAATAAAAATAACGGTGGCTCCCAAATCCAACCGAACTTTCTCCTCGCTTCTTCCTTTCAATCCAAGTCCATCATCCTAAAGTACGCTTACCAACCTTAAACGTTAGACAGAATCAATTTAGATAAATGCTATTGTTACAGTAAAGTATGTCAATCCATATTTCTTTGCTTGTTTTGTTCTATTGATTGATAATTCAATTCGACCCTCTTCATTCTTCGTCCATTTTCAACTTACTGTCTCAAAATCATTCAACCTGGTTGACTTTTCAGCACTTTCATGAGGGTATAATACATCTTCTTGAAGCGTTCTGGAGGAAACAAGTATGGGAACTTTATCATTTGACCACATTGGAACAATCAAAATTTTATCTTTGGAAAATTCCACTGAGATTGGGTTGGTTGGTGCTGGTTTCGAAAGCCAGAGACACCACAATGCAACTGCAGTTGCGAGAATCTACTGCATATGATACTTATTTGAATCTGACAATTTTGCCTTCATCATTCGACTTGATGACTGGAAGTATTATATCTTGATAATGAATTAGATCTTATTGTTTTTATACCGGTATTGAAAAGAGATCTTTCATTTCGGCTAATGACACTCGTTACGTGGCAACGGTGATAACCCTACTGCATATTTTTAGCCTAGTGGTCGACTTTTCGGATCATTCTCATTTACGAGGATTTCTTCACAGTCGAGCAAGGTCTCATTTTTTCTTGATGCTATACTGCAATAGTTCTTCAGCAGGGAAAAAATCTTTCGGGTTGGGCCTATATTCTTCATCTACAAAATACGTCTCGTATTCAACCTGTAAACCCAACTCTTTTCTCATCATTGCGGCAATCGTTGTCCCAACGAACTCGGGCAAAAAACGACTTCCTTCTCCCACAATTTGTAGTGAAGATGTCAGGGTCGCCGGTCGTATCAGGCTGATGAGGCAGTTAATAGTGAGACCCGCCTCAATATCTTCATCATCGTAGGAATCGAATATGTTTAGCCCCGATCTAAAGTCATCATTTTTATCTCCAAGTCTGTAAGAAGAGACGAAGTTGTTCGACTGAAAAGACTCTAGAATCTGTACCATGACGGGAATGGACTCTGTTAATTTGGAAGGCTTCTTCGCCGTAGTCCTTGTTGCAATGCTCTTGTATATTTCTTCCCCCAAGAGTTCCACCCATTCAGATCGACGTTTGTAGTCAGTAGGCATCAAGACTGCAGCAGTTCTGTAAAGAGAATAACAAGTAAGGTCGAAGTAGTATTCGTCAACAATCAACTCTTGTTGCCACTTTGCTCTCGTTCCAAATGACTTGGAAAACTTTGCTCGAAAATCCTTTACCATTTCCGCAATATCATTCACTGGAACGCTTGTGACTTTGGATAGAGTTCGAAGGGCAATGCAATCATTGCTGAGTTCATCATTGATAATGGACTGGATAAAAGAAGAGTCTGACTTGTTGGCGAGTATCCTCGATGCTGGCATGGGTGGCGGTGCGCTCGCCTGGATATTTCCTTCTTTGTCATTATTGCCCTTGATCAAATTCCGCACGTAAAATTCAAGATCGTATTCTGCTGCTCCCTGTGCAGCGTTGCTAGGCTCGGGATGATTTGTGAGAGCGAGCAGAGATAAGGGCATCGACATTGCTGAAAAGAGCGTTCGGCGATTAATGCCATTGTCACTCAAACTCGTACTTGTCATTTCGAAATGATCATCATTATTGATAGCTCTTTGCTTCAAGATCCTATTCCTACACTGTCTGTGGTTGAGTTTCATCAATGGCGTGTGGTGAACATCAGTTCGAGGGAAATGAAAAGTAGCGCCACTCAGGTTGGTGAATGCTGCAACATGGTTTGCGCAGATCATCAATGGAATAACTATGGATCTTAAATAAAACATTGACAGCAATATAATGTTTTTGAAAGAGAGAGGAAGAGGCGATGCATAGGCATGCGAAATGATGTGTTGATTGTTGATTGTTGATGTCGTGCTTTTCCTTTTTTTCTGACACAGGACACAGGACAATAATCACAGATTGAAGATTGCAGAAACGTAGTTGAAAAGTGTGGTACTACCCAAGCCAAAGGTAGATTATGATTTTTGAGAGCATTGGATTAAATTTGAAGGCCCTGAGACGAAAAGAAATTTACACTTCGTCATTATATGCTCGAATGTGCAGTAGGATAGATTACAAGAGAGAATGCGTAGTTTCTCATGCAATAGATTTATCGTTTTCTACTTTCTATTTACACAATCTAACGTTCTCGCAATCATCTACAATAGTGACTATTTCTTAGAAAATGTAATGAAATATCTATGGCTTTTGTTTCAATCATGTACTCACTTTTCATTTAACGAGCCTTTCCATCGATGCGTACCTTCAGCTCGCGCCCCTGAAGTTCGACTCCATCCAAACGTTCAATAGCATTCTGGGCATCCTTCTCGTTAGCAAATCTGACAGTTCCGAAGCCCTTTTTCCTTCCTCCAGGACCTTCAATGACTTCAACACGCTCGACGTCACCGCACTGGCGGAAATGTTCTTTGAGCTGCGTCCAATCAGTGTCAAAGGAAAGATTTCCAACGAACAATTGACATCCATTAGCATTAGCGCTTCCGGATGCTCCCTTGTCTCCTCCTACTTCACGACGGTCTCCACGGCGGTGTCCTCCTCCACCACGCTTTCCACCTTGCTCGCGATCTTCGCGTATAAAAATGGGTCTTCCGTGCAAGACGGAGTTTTGAAGCTCGCATGTAGCACGTGCAGCATCGCAAGGATTCTGGAATACGACAATACCACATCCCTTAGATCGTCCACCCTTCTGATTAAGAACACTCGCCTAAAGATTCCAGAGAATCAAAGAAATATTGTGAGTTTCGTTTCTTGTAAAGCATCAAACAAGGGACAGCAGTTGTACGAATCAATTCGGTATAAGCACATACCTGGGCAACGTTTCCAGCTTGACGCATGTGGTCCTTCAAATCTTGCCAGCTGGTTTCATAGGCAAGGTTTCCAACAAACACGGAAGCTCCTCCACCTCCACGGGATTCTCCATTATGCTGTCCTCCTTCTCCTCGTCCTCTACCACTGGAAGTCCCTCTATCCTCACGAACAAAGATCATGCGCCCCTTCACCTCGGTATCGCCCAAAGTATCACATGCCTCTTTCGCTTCTTCAGGAGTAGAATACTCTACAATTCCGCAACCCTTCGAACGCCCATCAGCCACAGTCATGACCTCGGCATTAGTGACATTTCCAGCATCCCGCATGTGCTCTTTCAAGTCCTCGGAAGATACCTCCCAAGACAAGTTTCCAACATAAACCCTGCAGGATTGCTTCTCGTCGTCTCCTCCGCTACTAACATGGTCTCCAGCGGCAATGCTGCCATTTTCTTTTATGGTTTCGAGATCCAAAGACATTATTTCTTATTGAGGGTGAGAGCTGGGGGGCTACACGTACTAATGTAGTGTCAAGTACTAAACTGCCGTTTTTGTACAAAGTCAAAACGTGAAACAAATGAGATTTTGCACTTCTTTTTTCGCGCTGGCGAGTTTTTCTTACGCAGTTTCAGCAGCAGGATTTTAGGCTCTGTACCGGTATATTAGGCTCTACTAGTAGAGGGGTGATTCCGAGACCGGCTAGAATTTGCCGTTATATTTTACTTATAGAATTGTAGGTGTCAATGAAAAAGGCTTAAGTATCCTCAGAAAGCAAAAACTTCCCTTCGAAACGATAAGTATACTTTATCACAGCTACTACTCTCCCAATAATCAAAGTCATCATGCAAAACAAATACCATTAGAACCATATAAATGTATACTACACGACTGACAGTATGTACTGTGGGTGTGAATCACGATTCTTGATTGAGCTAACATATAAAACGATAAAAATGAGTCATTTTCGTTCATGACTTTTTACTTAGAAGGGCTATAGTAAAATATCTTGATCCTATTGTCAGTATCCTGTCATAGTCAATAAATCTTTTAGAAAACTACAATGAAACATTTCAAAAAGAAGTAATACAGTAATAATAAACTTTGATAAAAAGATAACTCACCTCTTCCTCTTCCTCTACCTCCACGACCCCTTCCTCCACCTCCACGACCTCTTCCTCCGCGACCCCTTCCTCCACCTCCACGAGGACCACCCTTGGTCTGAGCCTCGTTAACCTTCAACGTTCTACCATCCACATCAGCACCATTCATC
>Ga0115005_10002977_pt1 | contig 13464 bp, 10 predicted proteins | sample ArcOceMetagenome_FD_87163 | JGI IMG/M metagenome (GOLD analysis project Ga0115005, IMG submission 87163) | Marine eukaryotic phytoplankton communities from Arctic Ocean - Arctic Ocean - Greenland ARC118M Metagenome | ecosystem: Environmental > Aquatic > Marine > Oceanic | place: Arctic Ocean... | reverse complement strand
GATTCTCCTGGCCAAGATGCCGCCGTTGACGGATATGATGACGGAAATGGTGAAATGAAACCTGTACCAAAAAGTTTGGCCAGAGCATCTTGGGAAATTGTGCATAGGATCACTGCTTTGGCGATTCTTGGAATGGTGGATTGTCAATTATACAGCGGTCTTGAAGCCTACAAAAAATTCTGGAACGAGATCGATGCCTGGTACACAGTGTATTACATCTGGTTTGCACTCATTTTTCTCTCTGTCCTTTTAGATTGGGTCAAAAATATATATAATGCGTGAATACGATGTACAAGTGCAAGTTCAAAGTACAATGACGCGCCGCAAAAGAAGTTCAATTTTCAATTTGTTACCAGAATAGAGTTTATGCTACATTTCAATGGATCAAAATAGTACATTTTTTTTAAGTAAGAGTTCGCGAAATGAAATTCCTTTGTTTTCGGGTTTTAAAAATTCATGTGAACTCTAATTTTCTTTGTAATGGAAAATGTTCTGTATTATCATATTACAATGCTCCGAAAATACGCACGAATCATTACGCCCCAGAATAATGATATTACTTGTGCGGGGACTCAAGATCAGAATGCTCTCCTTCCCAAGTCGACTGACTCCTAGAGTAAGTAGTCGGTGAAGCGGCACTGGATCGAGAGTCGCCCCCCTTAGAAAGCACACTATCGTCGAGTCTGCTACGCTTAGAAAGCACACTTTCGCTTTGCCTTGAAACGACACTATCGTCAAATCTGCTGCGCTTTGAACCAGCTGTTGGCGACTCCTCTGAATCGTCTTCGTTGCCCACACTATTATCGAGTCTGCTACGCTTAGACAGCACACTTTCGCTTTGCCTTGAAACTACACTATCGTCAAATCTGCTGCGCTTTGAACCAGCTGTTGGCGACTCCTCTGAATCGTCTTCGTTGCCCTCCTCATACAAAGGCGATAGAGAACTTCTCACGGATGATACAACAGAACGAGTGCTTCCGACACTGCTGCCACCTACACTACTACCACGAGACCTCCTTGCTGCTGAAGTTGCTGGGGTCAACATGGACAAATCATTCACAGTGTCGCGACTTTCATCTGCGTCATCGTCACTGTTGGCAGTGAAGTCCATGCGAGAATTTGGGGTCACAGCGCTTTTGGGTGTGGCAGTGCTTTGAAGAGAACGGTCTTCGTCAACCGTAGAGGCATCAGCTGCCAAAATTTTCGATGCTCCCAAACCCAATGCCTTGCGAAATTCTTCGAGTGCGGCAAGATCGTCTTCGTGAACTTCACGAAATTCTTCATGGGTCCTAAGCTCCGTTTCTTTTTCATCGAGATAGTCGCTAATGGCATTTTTATGTTTGGAGTCCACTTTTACCCAAGGAACATATTTGACGAAGATACTGAGAAAACTCAAACGGCTACCGAGCATAAACTCTTCCGAATCGGAGAACGAGAAACGAATGCCCTCTTTCATAAATCCTGCAAATGCTGTAGCAAGTGCTTCGTCGCTGAGATGTTTCTTGTTCTTTGCTCCTAGGGACGCGGAGAAGAGATTAGCTTGTTCAACGATCTTTGTAAAGAGGTCTTTGTGTTTCGCTTCGTCAATTTCGAATTGTGTCATCATTTCATCCGTTGGATTTCCATCATCGATATCAGCGGGATCGTTATCAATCCAGTCCTTGTATGATTCGCGAAGACTTGCCATCTGGGCTTCGAGAAATCTGACAGGTTGCTGTGTCAAAAAATCAGAAAGATAATCAAATTGAAGGCGCGAAATGTTAGTCAGCTGAAGTATGAATGAAAGAAATAGTGAAAAGACTATTAAAAAAACAGAAAACTCACAATGACTTTCAGATAATGAACTAAAGCCTCTAGGATTTCTAAGGTTTCGCCATCACTGCTTGTGATATGCGATAGAAGGAGGCCTGCTTCGCGCCTGTTTCCTAGCTTCCAGTTTGTTGAAACTGCTCGTGCGCTGCTCAAAAGGAGCGGTGAAAGCGTTGAACTTTGACCACTTGATTGTTCCATGGCTTTCAAATAACGCACATATCCTCCAATAAGACGACCGTCATCGGTGATGGCGAGAGAACGTAAAAGGGGCGAAGAAGCATTGGACCATTCTCTGGGGAATAGGGTTCGAAGATCTGAAGCAATTTCGCCCCCAGAATCTTGAACACGGGTCGACCACATTTTTTCGGCTGATGTGTACTCGATACCTGACTCTTCGTCAATGAAGTTTTGGAAGCATCTATCAACAAGTGCAATCAAGCGATTTCGAAGTCGCGATACAATATGATCGTCTACTTCGGCTTCGTCCCCTTCTTCGTTGTCAGTTTCTGTGATTGTGTTGATACCATCGTCAAGAACAAGATTATTGCCATCTTGAGTGTCGCTCAACTTCTGCGCTGTCAAGGCGAGCAAAAATCGGAGTCCTTCGTCAACAGTACCCGCAGTCACAACAGGCAAACGATCATTGGAGAAATCCCATCTTTTGTCGGTAGTCTTATCCGCAGTTTCGTCGTCATCGACAGTTTGTGAATCCAGTTGGAACGAAGAAAGCCTTTGAATGAGACCATCCGCGACGAAATTGCACATTTCTTCTAATGAGTCCTCGTCGCCGTCCAGATAATTTGCAAAAATCCCTTGCCATGACAGAATCCTTGCACGCTGCAAATTCAAATACAGAGAGGTTTCGTTATCAATTTTCGTTGACGAGCATTTATCAAGCATATCTTCATCATCGGAATCGAGCCCTTGAACACTAGTTCTCTGCCTTGAAGATTTTCTACGCGGAGAAGTACGACGAGAGTCTTTGCTTTCATCATCTTGGACATTGTTCTCCTCTTGCTGCTCTGTGAGATGTTCCAGAACTTGTTCATGAATGACAGACACAAGCCTTTTCACGCTTCTTTTGGCTTCGGTCGAGCGGGCGTGATCGCCCTCGCTGAGAAACCGGATGGACCTAGCACAGTTCATTATGACTTGTTCGTCCGTTGAGAGCAGATAGATATCCGTCAGCATTTTCAAAAGGGCAACAAAATCAGCTTTACGTTGAGGTAAACTGAAAACAGAAGGTACTGTTTTGTATAATGCATGGGGAAATAGACAATGGTTAGATTTTTTGCCAATTGAAACTCAGATTGCTGTATAAAGACATAAACGTACCGAAATACCTTGGAAGTAACGTGAGACTTTCAAGAATCTTGGAATCGCTCTTGAATTTTCCAAGAAGATTTGGAAGCGTTTTGATCAATGCGACTGATAAAGCTTCGTGGTTCAACCCCTTTGAAGTGACACTCTTCCTGGCAGAAGCCTTGGTATTTTCTCTTGCCTCTACCTGCCGAGCCGCCAAAATCGGATCAAGATCTGAAACCAAGAAATCGGGATCAGACACTGCCTCAACCTCTGCCTTGGCTGCACACGCCAGCATCTGTACAAGAACTCTCTGTTTCGCCACGTCAGCTCTATCACCTGCAGTGTTACCCTGGGAGGTCATGGCTACTTTGTCATCGGTAATGGCACGGATCATAGCAGTCCAATTCGACACAATTCCCTTATGCTCTGGCATATCCCTGAGAGAATCCACAAGGTGGTCTACAAGATTGATTCTAATCTTGTCAATAGGAATCTCTCCATCGGTAAGGGTGTGAGCGGCCCAAGATGCGATTGCATCCAGTCGCTGAGCAATTTTCCTATCAGAGATCTTGGAATGATCTGCACTCGCTCTTCTCTTTTTGCCCTTTTCGTCTGCACCCTCGTTGCCCTCATCAAACTCTTCAAGTTGTTCCATGATGAAATAAAGAGCGTCCCTGCGAACGATAGGTGTACTTGCAGTATCAAACGCAAGGATATTCACTTGATTCCACATCTTTTCATCATCGATATCATCCAATAATCCCGCTCTCAACAAAGACAGCATGAGTTTTATTCCAGACTCTTGCACGCTCACATGCACATCAATCACCGTATCCACAATCCGAGTCAGAAATTTGACAGCCACATGCTCCAAGCTGGACAAGTCAATGGTGCTCTGCTTCCCACTCTTCTCCGCCAATTGCGCTTCTTGAAAAGGACGATTCAATCCCTCCAATGATGCCACACGGACACTTTCCTCTTTATCACTCAACATCCATCCAAAGTACTTGAGGTACTTATCCTTCAGAAACATATCCGGACGTCGCACGACCATATGCCCCAAAGTCTCAATCGAAGCTTTACGGATAAACATGTTCGAATCACGATACCGATGGATGAAGACTCCCTTGATGACATGCGTCTCCACGATCTCATCCAAGCTCTCCTTTGTCCTTCTCAAGGAATCTATTTGATACCTCAGGGATTCCGCCTTGGCCGAAGTAGAAGACTTGCTACCTTTGCCCCCCTTTCCCTTATCTTTACCACCAATCGCAGCAGCAAATTGTCTCGTGACCAATTGAAGCTTGTCATTGAGATAAGTAGTCTTATCCAAAATCGCCAATGCCAACGAATACACCGCAGCCGTCGCCGCCGCACGAACATCCGGCTGACCGACCGTCACCAATTCTACAATCCTTGACAAAATATCCCTCACCACTTCAGTATCAAATCGCTGCGTCACTGCTGCATTCGCATTTGCATTTGCATCACTCTGTTTCTGTTTCTTTTTCTTTTTCTGAAACTCATCCTCTTCACCTTCACTTTCGGACGATGACGAAGAATCCTCATCCTCAATTTCTTCCTTGGAAAACGGTACAATCGTGGATGCGGATGCACCAGACATTCCACCGTCAACGAGTGCGACATGACCGAGAACATACCAGAATTCTTGATAAATCTTTCGATATTCCCTCACGCCCAAACTCCCATTTGCAATCGGCACATCCTTTAAAGAAAATACCTTCTTTTTCTTACGTGTATTTCCATTTCCATTTCCATTATCATTCTCATTATCTCCATCATTTTCTTCCTCCATTTCCGTTTCCGCTTCCATTTCCTTGACCTTTTGCAAATAATGACTATAATGCACAGCCCCATCCGGATCCGCACATACTAGAATACAATTCTCGGGTGTATGCCGCATTTCATCCACTGTATCCGTAATAATCTGTCCCCATTCCTCATTCCCCAATTCTTCCAATTGCAATTGACCATCACCATCTGCATCTAAATCACTCTCTTTGGAACCACCAATGGAACGAAACAGGAGGTTGATGAGTTGGATTTGAGCCGAGTTAGGGTTTGAATTGTGGGTTTGGACAAGGGTTTTGGCGAGGTGGTGCAGGGCGGGTGTGTAGATTGTGGGTGGGTGTGAGAGGTGATGGAGCGTTTCTTGCGGGGAGAGAGATGCTGGCGTTTTGGTATTCGTATCGGTATTAGCGTTGAGTTTTGGGGAAAGGATATGGAGGAGGGAAGAAACAAGTGAGGAAGAGGGGTTTTGTAGTTCACTTGTGGCGAGGACTTTGGATGCAAGAGACGCGAGTGCGGACCGGATGGATTTTGCACTGTTGTTAGTACTAGTACTATTACTGACTTGATGTTTGGTTTTGCGTGGACTGATGTTACTAGTACTAGTGCTAGTGGTGTTTGCTTTGCGCTTCTTGGATGGTTTGGCAAGGATTTGAATTTTGCCGCTCTTGTTGGATTTCTTGAGGGGCGTGGATCGCTTCTTGGGACTGCGACTGCTGGCCTTCTTGACGGGTTTGCCATAATCTTCATCGTCTGAATCATCTTCATCATTACCGCTTTCCTCGCTTTCCTTTTCTTCTTTTTCTTCTTGTTCGTCTTCTGGATCTTCAGAGTCAGATTGGGGTGCATTGGAATTGGAGTCATCCTCTTCCGCTTCTTGTTGTCCTTCTTCTTCTTCGTCGTCATTTGATTCCTCCGCATCCCCGTGGCTATTAGTTAATGTGATGAAATGAGTTTAGTTTCTTCCAGTAATAATAAACGAAATGGTTGGAGAAGTACAATAACGGTGCGGTACTTTGTACTTACTCTTCTTCAGATGCTTCCTCTTCTTCTTCTTCTTCTTCTGCAAGACGCTTCTTGTTCTCCTGTTCCTCTTCTTGCGCTTTCTTCGCATCGTCGTAGATACTCGTGGCAGCTTGCCGTGCCCTGCCGCTTCTTCGTACTGGTGACGTCGGTGTTGTGCTCATACTGAATTGAATTGAATGCTATGTAGTAACTAGTATGTATGTATCGCAATTGAAGTGTTGTACTATCTACTATCTGTGCTGTTGATTGTTGATGAATAGAGAATAGAGTGAATAGTGGTGGCAACTTTTTTGAGAGAGAAGAGAGCGCAATCTAGTTGTTCTGAAAAGTTGTAGAAAGCGCCACAAAAACGTGAAAGTTTTGCACGACTCCAGTAATGGCGCGTTCATTTTTTCATTGTTCACCTATCTTTCTTCAATCTCGTGCGACGTGCTGACTGACGTGCGATTTGAGATTGACTTTATGTTCAATTTCTGATGTAAAATCGAAAAGAACAACACGACACACGACTATTTTCACCATACCACCCCACCGGCCACCGACCGGTTGGATGTTGGATTGCACAAAGATAAGTTCTACGCATAGAAGCAGGAGCAGGAGCAGGAGCAGGAGCAGAAGCTGGCACCATTGTCATGTCCAATGAAGAAGAAGATACGTGCAATAGAGAGCTCGAGGATTTCTTTGATCAAATTGACAACCTAAAAATCACTGATGATGACGATGACGTTGACGACGACGATAACAAGAAGGAGCAGCACGACAAGAACAACAACAATGCTGCTGATCATGTAGTAGTAGTAGTACGTGGTGTAGATAATCCAACAAGCAGACAACCACATGAACCAAGTCTTTCTCCGGCTACAACTCGTACACATACTTTCAAAACAAACAAGAAGTCGTTAATAGGCAAGGCAGAATCGAACCAGATGGCGTGGCAAACATTCAATGCCACTACTTTGAATACATCATCTGCAAATGCAACTAGTACGAGTACGAGTAGCAGAACAGCTGAAACTGCTGAAGAAATTCGCAAGCCCATCTCCTTCAGCCTCAGCAAGAAAGATATCAAGAAGGCCAAGAAGAAACAGAATAAGAAAGTAGCCAAGAAAGTATTGGAAGCGGAAGCAGCAACGGGCGCTGGTGACGAAGACACCTTCAAGATTGGCAGTGCTTCTCACATAATACCACAAGAATTGCAGATTCCAAGCTGGATCCTCGTATTGGATACGTGCGCTCTCCTCGAATCCTATGAAATCATACAAGATATATACCATTGCGCCCAAGACATGTCAAATCACATCCAAGAATATGGAATACGACATGATGATACAATGGAACCCATTCAGATTGTGATTCCCTACATGATTTGGAATGAGCTGGATTATAGAACAAAGGCAACTGCTTTGGAAGAGGATGATCGGTTCAAGGCCCGTCGTGCTGTGCGAATGTTGAAAGAGTTTGCATCGTCATCATCATCGTCGACTCAGAGTGCTGGTTTAGCAATGAGGGGAAGGGAGAGGAGACAGGAACTGCAAGGTGAAGATGGTGATTTTCAGATTTTTAGGTTTCAATCTAGGATAGAGATGGATCAATCGAGGGTGCGTCACGAACTATCATCAGGAATGTCTGTAACCAGCAGGACTGATACGATGAAATGGACGAATGATGATTATATACTATTATGTGCGCTGCAACTGCAACAACAACAACAGGGGCAGGCTGGCGAAAACAACAGTGCAACGGCTTTCGATCCCAGGATAGTGTTGGTAACTTTGGATCAGGTGCTAACAGGAAAGGCTACTTCCGACCGTGTGACTGTCATGACTCCACAGAAATTTTGGACCCATCACGGGAATCGGATGAGGTCACTACGTGAACGTGCGCAACTTACAAAGTGAGGTTCTGTTGGAATACATGTTTTCATCGTATGAGATTACGAAAACAAATGCCGAAATTAATGCAACGAAATATGTTTATTAATTAATAGTATGCAGCTCAGAATTTCAAATTTGTCATTAGCGTATCCATTGTAATCCAACGTTGGACGTGATACGGGGCCGATCAAAGAGCCCGCTTCCACGATGAGCCGCATCATCAATTCTTCCTTCGGATGGTTTGTCTAATACGGGTATACATGGGGTAGTCGGTGCCTCCATGCAACGACAGCAATAGAAGCGAATGATAAATGTCTTTCGTATTGCTCTAAACTGGCTACCATATACGTACGTTAGTAAGCAATGGCAGATCTTATAGTGTACGCTTTAAACTTTAATAGCACTCTCTTTCGTTGAGGTATACCAGGAAGGGCCCAACGCCCCTAGTTTTCAACTCATTTCCACAAGTAGAATCTACGCACCAACCAACTTCTCACTCTGTTCCCAAAGTTTAGCAGCTGCCTCTGGAGTAGCATTCGGGTTGATCATCTTCAAGGGCCAACCACCTTTTCGCGACTTCTTATCCTTGTAAATGCCAAACTGCGAGTAGAACGTACCGCTTTCCATATCATCGGCATCGCTCAAGATGCAGTGGAGGGTTGTCTGCGCCCCATCCTGATCTGAAATCATATTCCCACTCCACTGGAACATGTTCCGGATCAAGTTTCTAATGAAACCACCTGGCACGAGAAGCCGCCAGCGGGGAATCAATAAGAATAATCTCCAGGCTGCGAAGAAATATGGGCAAAGGTTTTATTTAAGATGGAAAATAATCTAAGTTGTAATTATTTTTTACTTTACTGTTGCAACTCGTAGCTTCATTGTTATAAGGAATACGAGTCATTAAAGAGAAAGAACATTAAGTCATAGGTTGAGGGGAAATACCCTTGATGCGGACTGACTACGCTACACGCTACACTCCATCACCCACTGCATTGCGTTTTATTCAAGTCGGCGATTACAGCATCTGCAACCTTCATACCCTGTTCCATAACTACAGAAGCTGGAGCGCCGGGTGCTAAACGTTGGATAACACTCGCATCTGAGATGTACAAATTCTTGGTACCGTTCAAGATGTAACCAGCATTTACAGCATAGGCATTACCTCCATAGAAATGATAATAGGAGGAGACTTGGTTCAGACTGCATTTCTTCCCCTTGTTCTTGCCTCTTCCGGTATACGTGTGGACATTCTGCGCAGTAATCGGGTTTGGGTGCAGAAGCTTAGTGAGACCTAGTTTCGAGGCTAATGCAAGCACAAAGCGCGCCAAGGATGGTTTCTTGCATGCTTTTTTCTGAAGCTTTGCACCATGTATGAATGGATCCATTAAATGGGTTAGATTCATACACATTTCATCTGTGAACTCGACCATAGTGTCGTTTATTTTCATACCGAGTGGGTTATTGTGTGAAGAAGTAGCGTTCTGTGGTTTCTTCGTAGCAATCAGTGTCATGTTAGGCTCATGAAAAATACTGACACTCCACATACTAGTGCGGCCCAGAATCTTTGTAGTGAGCCTATTGAGACCTGGAAGCGTGTTGGGCAGAACACTGCCCAGCAAGAAATCGTAGAAAGAGTTCGAAAATTGGAGCCATGAATACACACCATGACCCCACATCTCATAGGAAGCATCGCTACCGGTATCAGTAGTGTGTGCAACAAGTCTTGCTTCAGCTCCGTATTGGTCTTGTTTCTCGGGTTCTACGCTCAAAAATACCGATGGATACTCATCACCGACACCTTGTCCAACTTGTTCATTTGGTTCCCTCCATTTCGTAGGAACTTCGCGAACGTCGAGAGCCTTCTGGGGGCCCAGTCCTGACTCTACAAGAACGTCAAAACTGTTGAACACACCTCCGGCGAGAACGACGGCTGTACGTGCTCTCCAAGTGACGCATCCTCCATACTCTCCTTGGTCACCGTCAATCCGAACTCCCCGAACACCTGTCGCACGAACTGTTGCATCGCGTGTCCCATCATCTTTGTCATGGATAATACTCGTCACTCGAGCATGCACGTAGGTCACCTTGTTATCATCACTATAGCGGAGGTCGTTTGCAAGGAGCAAACGCTCACGGCCGTCAGGGGTGCGCAATGACGAAAGAAGTCCCACGGAACTTTCCAAAGACTGGCGGCTATACTGTAGGTCGGGCCGACATAACCATATCCAGTCTTATTAAATGCTTCAATCCAACGCAAAGAAGTGTTGGTAGTAGGAATAATGCTATGGTTGCGCAATTTGACCACATCTACAGGTTCGTACGGATCCTGTCTCGGTCGATGAAGTCCAACATAGTTCGGCCCACCAGAATTTCCTGCATCGCCTCCTCCATAATTGTTCCATGCATATCCTACCATCTTCTGGTTGAAGCGCGGGATAGGAGTCAACACGTCACGATTCTTTCGAATGTCTCCGGGCCAGTTTCTTGCCAAAAAGTCCTCTCCTTTCTCAATCCACAGGACTGTCATATTTGGCTGATTACGGACAAAGCGGTAGAGAAATCCAACTCCACCGGGTCCAGATCCGATGACAATGATATCGGCGATAGCAAGAGGTTCCTGTGTTCCTAGGGATTCGTCTCTACAAATTTCTGAACTTTTTGTGGCATCTGTGGGCAGCAGATAGTATCCGCACCAGACCAAAATCCAGATGCATTATGTTAGGTTGCTAAGAATCGAGAAATGGCGCATTGATACTTTCACTTGTAAAGGAATTGGCTCGAAATAGATTTACTAGTGTTCTCTATATACCAACTGAAGAATTATGACGCGAGATGAGTGAGTTGGTAGATGGCTCCAAATGGTAATATTTCTTATGACAATACTGATTACTATTTGTTGTATCCTTAGTATTATGTGAACTATATATGAATTGACTGACTCTAATAAAGTAAGAGTCCTTTTTACGAGACCTCTAAGACTCTAAGACCCCTCTCTCTGACATCTTGTGTCACACTTCCGATGATTGATTGATGCATTTTTATTCCTGGATCATTCGGACTGGCGGTCATCATTGTATTATTCCGTGATAATGAATGGCCTTATTACGTCAGACAAACTCCTCGATTAGCTGACTCACTCACGTCACTCCTAACAATGCCCTCCTCCCAAAAGGTAAATTCTTCGTAAAAATATCTGCAGCATTCTCTAGGCCAGAAATCTTATCGATCTCGCTCCAAGATCATCTGTAAATGAAACCAAACCAAGACCAAACACCCCCGTGAGGAGAAATGTTATCTCCAATCCATACAAAAGACAACGTCCAACATGAACAGGAACAAGTTGATTTTGACTCCGGATCTGTTAAATATGATCTTCAGGGAGGATGGAAGAAAGATTGACTTCTTCTTTGGAATGGTTGGTGACGATTACAAGAAGGTGAAACACCATCATGTCATGGACCTCCTTACGAATCACGTCAGAACAGATCAAGTCAGAACCATTTACCTTACTAAATGCAGTGGTATAACCAATGACACTCTGATACAAATCAGCAACATGTGTCCGCAGTTGGAGGGACTTTTCGTCGCAGGATGCAATATCACGGATGATGGAATCATTGCAATTGCCGAGAAATGCGGCCAACAGTTGAAGGTACTTTATTACCCAAACTGCAAGAAATGTACGGATGCTGCTTTGGAATCTATCATCAACCACTGCAACCAACTCGAAAGACTCTATGCCATGAATTGTGGAATCTCCACCATTCCTAAAAATATCGGGTTCGACCTGCCCAACCTGAAAGAATTGTATCTATCCAACAACAACATCACCAAGATTCCTCCCTCCCTCACCATTTTATTAGAGCAGGACACATTTGTCTTCTACAACATCAACAACCCGGTCAAAAACAGTACTACTAGTTACAAAGAAGGTGTCAGTCGGAAGAAGATCACTCTCCTCATCTCATTGATCCTCCTCTTCATTGCAACTGTACTGTACTTCACTGTTCCACGACCAAAAACGTGCGGTGAATTGATTCCCGAAGGTATCAACAACCCACTCATCGGCAATGGCTTTTGCAATGGAGGACTATTCATGACTGATGCATGTCAAAATGACGGAGGAGATTGTGGTTATGATAGTTGCATGACACCACCTGATGGCCTTTATTCGACAACGTCGGTCGCAATAGCAGATGTGAATGGCGATGGGTGGCAAGATATACTAATTGGAAATTCGTTTGATGAACCACATCAAGTATTGATTGGCAAAGGCGATGGTACATTCCAGGACGCAATTATTCAGTTCTTCTTGCCGGGTACATCCACCAAGCTCCGGTCATCCTCCGACATTGCGGTAGCAGACGTCAATGATGATGGTTTCCCAGATATTGTTGATTTTGACTCCTCCTATATTTACTTATGGATGAACAAAGGTAATGGTACCTTTCAAGACCCAGTACGCTTGCCAGACGATTACATGGGGTGGATTACAGCTGTTGCAATAGCAGATGTAAATGCCGATGGTATGCCAGACCTTGTCCTTGGAATGTTTTCTGAAAGTGACGACAAGCTGTTGCTGAACAATGGTGACGGTTCATTCCAAGAATCAGTCGACTTACCCAGCACCGGCGGTAATACAGTAAATATTGCGTTAGCAGACTTGAATGGTGATGAGGCTCCAGACATTTTGATAGCAATTGATGGTCAAAGCAACATGCTGTTGTTCAACAATGGCGATGGAACATTCCAAGACCCAGTACGCTTGCCGGGAGATGATATCGTGAAATTTGGTACATTTAGTATGGGTGATATTGCAGTAGGAGACTTGAATGGCGATGATAAGCCAGACATTTTGATGGGAGGGCGGTCAAACCTGGTGTTGTGGAGGAACGCGGGTGATGGTACATTCGAAGATCCTGTTGAGTTGGCGAATTTAGGAGCATACTATTCCATTGTATTAGTAGACATGAACGACGATGGCATACTTGACATTGTGGTAGGTTTTCCTGCTGAGGTGCTGATTGGCAATGGCGATGGTACATTCAAAGATCCAGTTGGTCTACCTTGTAGGGTTGCCATGTACACATCGTCTATCGCAGTAGCAGACGTAGACAATGATGGCAAGCCAGACATTGTAATTGGAAATAGTGAGCGTCAAAGCAACCAGTTGTTGATCAATCTTGGAGACGGTATTTCATTCAAACTGCCATCAGGAGCGACTGTTACTGATGACGACATCCCAATAACAGCGACAAGCCCTTGGCTACCTCAATGAGTTCGAGGAATCAAAAGTGTACATTTTAACAGTAAATGATTGTATATTTCTAGTACGTGTACTACACGCACGTAGTTTGTATTTTGTTTTATGAAGTGTTGATTTATAAACAATACTCCCAAATCATTATTTTCCACTACACAAGTCGAAACATGAAAATCGCTCCTTCCTTGCTGTATTTGTTTTTGTTCGAAGAACCGTGTGCCGTGTGCGATGATGTACGTATGATACTACGAGTAGCGATACTCGTAGTTTAGCAAAGGCTAATTGCACTTAGTTTTGTTCTCCCCTTGCATGAATAACGTGATTGCAATCTGTCGGTAAAGCTTTTGTTCCACAACGCCGATGACATATGTT
>Ga0115005_10002975_pt1 | contig 13470 bp, 8 predicted proteins | sample ArcOceMetagenome_FD_87163 | JGI IMG/M metagenome (GOLD analysis project Ga0115005, IMG submission 87163) | Marine eukaryotic phytoplankton communities from Arctic Ocean - Arctic Ocean - Greenland ARC118M Metagenome | ecosystem: Environmental > Aquatic > Marine > Oceanic | place: Arctic Ocean... | reverse complement strand
GATTTCTCCTTGGTGTAAATCAAGTAACAAAGAATCAATTTCGCAACCTTCGTCAACAAAACACCGGACAGAATGATTTGGTGCTGCGATCGCAAGAGCTTCATCAACTAGGCTGCGGGCTTTGATATTGTCGTGCAAGAATTGTGCACGAGCTTCAAGAATATAACACTCAATAACACGCATTCCCCAACGTGAATCTGTAGCGAGCTGGCGTAACTGAGCTAACACCGGTAATGTTACTTCAGGTCGTCCGGTGGCTATTTGTAATCTTGCCCAGCTCAATGCGTTGCGACAAGGCAAGCGCTCCCATTGTGACGGTAGTGACAACGTATCTGTGTCTACATCAATGTCATTAATCAGCGCGTGATCCAGAGCTTCATTGAGACGCCCCGCTTGCAAAAGATAGGCAATGCGGCCACCAACTGCAAGCGCTTGATGTCGTTCGTAAGGTGTGCCCCAGCGAGCACCTACTGCCGCTATTAGATCATAGCATCGCATTGCGGCACGATGATCACCATGCAAGCCGCTGATACGGGCTAATGCGGTATAACCAAAGACTAAGAGTTTTGTAAAGCCAACTTCCCCAATCAACGGAAGATTCGGCCGAAGGCATTCTAGCGCCTCGTCGATCCTGTTCCATTGATATAAGACAATTCCTTGAATCACTTGGGGTATTGGGGCAATATACTTTTCTTTAGAGAAGTGGGTACTTTCCGGTGAGAATCGCGCAAAACAATGATCCAAATTGCCATTGGAAAAGTCTGTGAGTGCTAAGAAACATTCAGCGTAAATAGCGCCAAACTCTGATCCTGCTGATAAATGATAGCGTCGGGCTTGGGACAGGGTTTTGGCTGCACGGCCAAATTCGCCTAATTCTGAAAATGCGTAACCTTGGAAGTTACAGACGAGTCCTCGTTCGAAATCATTTAAGAAGTAGAATTTTTCTGAGAGAAGTTCTACTATCCTATGTGGGTCATCTCTGGCAATTGCTATACCTGCAGAAAGTAAGCGTGTTTGTTCCCTTAAATATTGGTATTCATCGCATCCAGTAGATCCTTTATCTCGGTCTACGAGTGCAGTCATGTTTGACAATATTTCATCACTTTCGTCGGCGCTGCTTGCGTGATACAAAGCTGTGCCGAGCAAATACAGCAGCCTCGGATTTTCGTTGCGAACGTCGGGTGGAATTCGCCGGATCCACGCAATCACGCGAGGCATACGTCCAGCCATTAACTCAACCCATGATTGCTGTTCAACCAAACGGGTTACAATTTCAAAGTCGCCCGCTAGTAATCCGTACTCAACAGCTTCGCGGTACAAGCTTTTTTTCTCAAACCACAGGGCTGTTTTGCGGTAAAGGCCAACCAATTCACCAGGGTAGCGTCGCCGTAGTTCGGCCAGTAAAAATTCGTGAAATAACTGATGATAACGATACCAGTCGCGCTCCTGATCTAGAGGCGTGACAAAAAGACCGTCACGCTCTATGTCTTCTAGCATCTGTTGGGATTTTTCATCGCCAGTAAGGTAGGCAGCAAGATCACTATTTATACGATCGGGTACCGAACTTCGTAGTAAAAACTCTTGAACAACTTTTGGCTGCTGGTTTAGAACGTCGCTCGCCAGATAGTCGGCAATATCTTGTAAGCTACCCGAAAATGATTCGATGAATCCGTCTCGCCGCTCTGGATCCCTAAGTGATAAGGAGGCAAGTTGCAGACCGGCGATCCAGCCTTCACTGTGCTCATGTATTTTTTGAATCTGTCCATTATTCAAACTTAGACTTCTAATTTCAAGAAGAAACTCTGATGCTTCAGGCAGGTTGAAACGTAACTGCACTGGGGTTATCTCCCGCAGTTCATCTCTGACACGAAGTGCCGCTAAGCCAAATTTTGGCCGTGTTCTGGAAGCAATAATCATCTGAAAATTTTCAGGAGCTAGGTTCAACAGCAGCTCGATCAGTACATCCGTTTCGCCACCCCCAATGCAGTGATAATCATCGAGAAATAGCATTAATGGCACGGCCGCATCACGGATATCTTCGACAAGATCGTTGAGTGTTCGCGTTATATCGAATGGCACATTCCCGCTTATAATACGTGCAGTTCTGCCACCAAATGTAGGAATAGCGTATTGCATAGCCTCTACAATATTTCGTAATAATGAGGAATCACTGGGATCACTTAGCCCAAGAGATATCCAAGGTGTAAGGTAGCCTGAAGACAGTAAAGCCTCTCGTGATTGTATAAGCAATGTCGTCTTACCAAAACCAGCAGGTGCGGCAACCAATGTCAATTTTGCTGCCCGCTTGTCTTTGCTTGATTCCAGTAATCGATGTCGACTCACTAACTTTGAGCGTGCAATCGGAGAAATAAATTTGGTTTTCATGTGATTTATGGCTTGTTGTACGTTTATCTATTATTTTGCACCAAAAATGGCTCACTATGCACTTTAATCTCTTTATCATCGTGGAACTTGAGATGCAGTAGACTGTTTGCGGGCACTGCGGTCCACTTCGAAAGGTCTTCGTCAAGGGGCTCGGATACGACGAGTGCACCACCGTTAGTGTGATGCAAATACAACGATGGTGCTTTTTTGTCGGAGGCCCATCGTACTACCCGCAAAGACTTGCCGTCGGTCAGCGCGAACGTCGCGCGAAAGGCCTCCTTGATGCCATGACTCCGCCGCAACTCATCCACTACGCTAATCGTTTTTCGAATTGCATGATCAGGGTTGTCGCGAAGCCCGTGGGTAATCATCAATTGAAATAAAAGCTCACTGTCTGTGCTGCCCATGATGCCATCAAAACTGTCATCCGACAACAACGCAAGAAGTTTTCGCCGTAAGTGCTGAAATCCCCCAATTTGACCATTGTGCATGAATAATAAACGATCTGCACGAAAGGGGTGACAGTTCACTAATAGATTTGCGGCGCCAGTTGATGCGCGGACATGGGCGAAAAAAATATCACTTTCAATCACCCGTGTTAGTTCCCGCAGGTTGGTATCGGCCCATGCTGGCCCAGCATCTCGATACAAACCAGGCATGGGTGATTTGGCATACCATCCTAGGCCACCACCATCGCCATGCACACCAAGTTTTGCCTTGTGAGAATGCTGCGCCTGTTCACACAGAGAGTGTGGACCATCGTACAGGAATTGCTCTATAAGTCTGGGTTCTCCAATATAAGCCAACCAACGACACATTAATCTTATCAAACCTATTTGAATTGCGCGCAGAAAATCCGCATAGCGCCTACAAAAATGATAGTCTTCTGACGTACTCTATAAACCACTCAAAAGGGTAGTTGCGTGGATGCACCGTGAAAAGACATAATGATTTAAACTTACACGTCGAGAACTAGCGATGTCAAATTACTGTAAAACAAGCACTCGGTGCTCAAAAATATGCAGATGCTAGCGCTCTCACTCAGACGCTTATTCGCCACCATTCCAGTTATGGCAATTGTTGCCATCATTGTTTTCTCACTACTTTACCTAACCCCCGGAGATCCTGCTGCCGTTCTTGCAGGAGAACAAGCTACTGCTGCAGATATCGAGCGCCTGCGGATCACACTAGGTCTTGATCAACCCTTTCTTGTGCGATTTAGCCAATGGATCGGCGCTGTATTTCAAGGGGATCTAGGCACATCTATTTTCTCTCAACGACCGGTTATGGAATTGATTGTGCAAAGACTAGAACCCACTATTGCGCTTACCATTGCGTCACTAATCATCGCCGTCACTATCGCGGTTCCCCTTGGAGTCATCGCCGCATGGCGGGCGGGTGGATTAGTTGACCGTATGGCTATGAGTTTTGCGGTGCTCGGTTTTTCGGTACCGGTGTTTGTTTTATCTTATATTTTGATCGCCGTTTTTGCGGTTAAACTGCAAATATTACCGGTGCAAGGATATGTGCCTATTGCCTATGGCCTTGGGCCCTTTCTGAAACACCTGATTCTACCGGCAGTATCACTGGGTATTATTAACGCGGCACTTATTGCCCGGATCACTCGCACCACCATGATCGAAGTGCTGAACCAGGACTACATTCGAGCCGCCAGAGCTAAAGGTCTTTCTGTGCCGCGGGTGTTGATCAGACATGCGCTGAAAAATGCTGCCGTTCCCATTGTGACTGTTATTGGTATCAGCTTTGCCCTGTTAATCAGCGGCGTTGTTGTGACGGAGACCGTCTTTAATATCCCTGGCCTAGGCCGTTTGACCGTTGATGCCATTCTTCGCCGAGACTACCCGGTTATTCAGGGTGTCATTCTGGTATTTTCCGCTACCTATGTCGTGGTTAATTTGCTGATCGATCTCAGTTACGGCCTATTTGATCCGAGGATTAAATATTGAGTGCTAGCGCAGTAATACAGGGCAGTTCGCCGTTGGGTGGCATAGTGCGACTCTGGAAGAGGCATCCCAACTTTATCATCGGTGCCGTGATGTTGGGTATTGCTGTATTCGCCGCGATTGCAGCACCATGGCTAGGCACTATTGACCCGCAGATGATCGCACCTTTTAATCGCCTGGAGGAACCCGGTGTTCAGTTTTGGTTTGGTGGAGATTTAATTGGCCGCGATGTTTACAGCCGCACGATCTACGGTTCGCGCATCTCCCTCGCCGTTGGGCTCGGTGTTGCCATCATCGGGATATCCTTTGGTCTTGTCGTGGGGATCCTAAGCGGCTTCGTAAGCTGGGTTGATCAAATTCTGATGCGCGTGATGGACGGTTTGATGGCCATTCCATCCATTTTACTGGCAGTCGCATTAATCTCATTGACGGGCGCAAGCTTGAAGAACGTCATCATTGCAATTTCGATCGCCGAGATCCCCCGTGTTGCAAGACTGGTGCGTAGTGTTGTTTTGCAGCTGAAGGAACGGCCTTACGTTGAAGCGGCCATCACGGCTGGTACACCTTTTATTTTTTTGTTGTGGCGACACATATTACCAAATACCCTTGCACCCTTAATGGTGCAGGCAACATATATATTTGCCTCTGCAGTTTTGACTGAGGCGATACTGAGTTTCATCGGTGCTGGAACACCTCCTTCAACACCCAGTTGGGGTAATATTATTTCTGAGGGTCGAACAGTATTCTCAATTGCGCCGCACATTGTACTATTTCCTGGCATCGCTTTATCGTTTACGGTATTGGGTGTAAATTTACTGGGTGATGGCTTGCGCGACATGTTTGACCCTCGTTACGTGAGCAGAACATGAGCGATTCCAAACCTTTACTCGCGGTAGAAAATCTCTGCGTCACCTTTCGCACTGACCGGGGAGTTGTTCCTGCGGTGCAAAACTTTTCATACACCTTAAACGCGGGTGAAACCTTGGCGATTGTCGGTGAATCCGGTTCAGGGAAAAGTGTTGGTGCACTTGCGCTGATGCGCCTGATCCCCGAACCTCCCGGCCACATCAGTCAGGGCTCAATACGTTTCAATGATCGAGACATCCTTGCTATATCAGAGCGTGAGATGCAGAAAATTCGTGGTAACGAAATAGCAATGATTTTCCAGGAGCCGATGACGAGCCTTAATCCTGTACTGACTATCGCCGAGCAAATTTCCGAGGCGGTGCAGTTACATCAAGGGCTCAAGCCAAAGAACGCACGAGCGCGGGCGCTGGAAATGTTGCAGCTTGTGCAAATGACTGAGCCAGAAAAACGCCTTGACCAATATCCCCATGAGCTGTCTGGTGGCATGTGTCAGCGCGTTATGATCGCAATGGCCTTAGCTTGTAACCCCTCGATGCTGATTGCCGATGAGCCAACAACCGCCCTTGACGTGACCATTCAGGCGCAGATCCTGGATTTAATGCGCGACCTAAAACACCGCTTGGGAACCGCTATTCTTTTGATAACCCATGATCTTGGTGTTGTCGCCGAAATGGCCGACCGTGTTATTGTTATTTATGCTGGCAGAAAAGTTGAAGAAGCCGCTGTTCGCGACCTGCTGCGAACGCCCAGACATCCTTACACCCTAGGGCTACTCGGTGCAATGCCACGCCTTGGGGACACAAACACGCAAGGTCGATTAACAGAGATTCCGGGCACCGTCCCTTCATTGCTCGATTCTATTGTAGGTTGCGCTTTTGCGCCGCGCTGCTCATTGGCTAGCGATAAATGTCGTAGCGATGCGCCTGAGCTACAACCTTTTGGTGACAGCGGCCATTTGGCCGCCTGCTGGCATAGCGCTGACGTTGGAGTACCACGATGACAGATATTCTAAATGTCCAGAACCTGGTTAAACATTATGCGCTAGGCGGCAATGGCATTATTGACGGTTTATTTGGCAAACAGCCGAGTGTTGTGCGCTCTGTCGATGGTGTTAGTTTCAATATTGCCGAAGGAGAAACCCTGGGGCTCGTGGGCGAAAGTGGTTGCGGAAAATCTACCGTGGGGCGCTCCATTCTGCGCTTGGTCGAACCGACTGAGGGCACAATTGAGCTGGCAGGTCAGGATATTTCAAACGCTTCTGAGCGGGTATTGCGTCCCTTGCGCCAGCATCTTCAGGTGGTATTTCAGGATCCATTTGCATCGCTCAACCCCCGGCGCACGGTTGGCCAAACAGTCGCTGAACCTATCGCTAACTATGGTTTGGCAAGCGGCGACGGCTTGCGGCTTCGGGTTCAGGATTTGTTCGAGAGGGTAGGATTACGTGCCGATCAGGTTGATCGCTACCCTCACGAGTTTTCCGGTGGACAACGACAGAGGATCGGCATTGCCCGTGCCCTTGCAACCAACCCAAAACTGATCGTGCTGGACGAGCCTGTATCAGCCCTTGATGTCTCAGTGCAGGCACAAGTGATTAATCTGTTGGTCGACCTACAGCAGGAACTCGGTCTGGCGTATCTTTTCATTGCTCATGACCTGGCCGTTGTCGAACACATCTCGACCCGAGTTGCGGTGATGTATTTAGGCAAAATTGTCGAGATTGCAGATAAGAAGAGTTTATTTAGCACACCCTGTCATCCTTATACTAAAGCTTTGTTGTCAGCGGTGCCGAGCATCGACCCCGATGTGATAAGTCAGCGCATCGTCCTTAAAGGTGATATCCCTAGCCCGACAAACCCGCCCTCCGGTTGTCGGTTCCGGACCCGCTGCCCGATCGCACAAGAAATTTGTGCCAGCCAAGAGCCTGAGCTTAAAACACAAGGTCCCGACCACAAAGCAGCGTGTCACTTCGCACAAGTTGGGCCTTTATCCATAAATTACTAAAATTAGGGTGGCTGGTAGGGGTTTTTTTTGATATTCCAAAAGACAGTACTTCCAGGCACACTGAGCACACCTGATACCCGTGGACTATAGGCAACAGGAGCAAACCATTGACCAATAGGCACATAGGGCACAAGTTCATAGGCACTCGTTTGTATTTGGTCAGCAAGCTTCTTTCGAGCCTGTTCGTTTAACGCATATGGAAATGCTTCAATCATCCCTTGATGTTCTGCATCACAAGGCCAGCCAGGCCATGCATCTTCACAATTTGCCTGCATCGGTACGTTGCCAACTGGATCGGAGATGTTGCCTCCGGGCCAATACGTCAGGCCAATGTCCCAGCCACCGGCCAGGGGACTGGAACGATTGACTCGCCGCGATCCCATAGCACCAAAATCCATGGCTTGGAGATCAACATTCACTCCTATAGATTTTAAATCGTCAGCGAGCACCAGGGTGGCCAGATTCATAAACTGTATGTCAGTCGGATGTAATATCACCAATGGCCGACCGTCATAGCCGGAGGCCTTCATCAGCTCTCTGGCTTTCTCACGGTTCTTACCGATACTCTCCGGTACACCTGCATTACTTTCGTAGGGCGAACCACAAACAAAAAATGCATTGCAGTTATTGCTCACTTCTGGGTCGCCAAACATGGCTTGCAGGTAGCGATCTTGATCGATCAAATATAGCAATGCCTGTCGGGCAAGAGGATCATCAAAGGGTGGGTGCAGATGGTTCATTCTAAGCATGCCCTGAAATCCAAGTGTGTCTGCACGTTGGATCGTCACGCCCGCCGTTCGCAATAAAGGCAAGAACTCCGGCGATGGATTCTCAACATAATCTATTTCGCCATTGGCAAGGGCCAATACGGCGGACTGGGGGTCGCGAATATTGATCCACTCCACGGTGTCTATGTAAGCGACCTTGCCACCGGCTGTGCCGTCGGGTGCTTCGTCACGAGGCCTATAATGTGGGTTTTTTCGGTAAACTACTTTCGCCCCGGGAACCCAGGCTGCTGTATCAAATATATAAGGGCCGGAACCAATACTATTTTTAATTGAAGTCGTTGCACTGGTGGCGGCGACACTTGCCGGCATAATCGCGGCTACGGGCCCGCCGGTTTTGGACAAAGCATGTAATAACAGGCTGTAAGGTTTACTGAGTCGCCACACAAAGCTCTTCTTATCGATGGCTACTAGTTGCTCAGTTACTGCAAAAATTTGTCGGCCATATACGTCCCGCTGACCCCAACGTTGCAGAGATGCGATCACGTCTGTTGTGGTGACAGCACTGGCGTCGTGAAAAAATAAGCCTTCGCGCAAAGTAAACTTCCAAACAAGTCCGTCGTCACTCACACTCCACTTTTCTACCATTTGAGGCTTGGGCGTACCAAAGACGTCACGACCAAACAAAAAATCATAAACCATCAATGCATGACGCTGCACAATGCCAATAGTTGTAACCACAGGATCCAAGGATTGCAAATCTGCGTGCAAAACAGCACGTAACACGTTCGAGTCGTCTGGTGGCGGTTTGCAACCGCTTAGTAAAATGCTGATGGCCGCTGCGGAGGCCAATAAAAATTTACATCTGTTCATGACGGCTCTTCGTTCATCGCGACGGGTTTCTCTGCTGATAACCAATAACCCAGACATTGGGCACCTGTATCCGTGGTTGCCACTTCCAGTGACACCTGCTGCATCTTTAATAAGCGTAATTTTTTAGCCATTTGATTCACCTTAATATTATCTAGAGCGGATTGCTGCATGGCTTGTAGGCGCTTCGATTGAGCTAATAACAACAATTGAATGTTCTCGTTCATCTTTGTGAGAGTCTGTAAGTTCTGAGATTTGCGCAAACTAAGAAGGCTACGTACAGCCGCAAAAAGATTGTCAATAAGGCTTCGGTCTTTCACCTCAGAAAAACCTTTCTCAAGTTCATCAAACACATTTTTAAGCTGCAATATTCGTTTTTCTGCTCTGCATATCCCTTGTGCTGTGTTATTGCTTTCCACCTCAATAAGAGCGCCTAGTAAATCGGTTGTTGTTGGAAAAAGTTTGCTTGCAAGTATTGTTTGCGCTTGATCGTATTGTTGGCGGCAGCGATTTTTCAATATACTGTTATCGGCATGCAATAAAAAAAGTAGTTTGCCACCGGGTCTCAAGACACGAAGCGCTTCCAACAAACTTTCATTAATATTGGAGTACTCGATGGCATACTGGCTAACAATGGCGTCGAATGAGCCCGCCTCAAAAGGCAGAATTTCCATAGCGGTACGAGGATGAAATGTTACCATGGTCCAAAATTCATCTGCACAAGCAACATATTTAGAAGGTTGTATATCAGCAAGATCGACACCGTGTATCAAAAAGGGCGAAGATTTGCTTCGAGATACGGCGACCGCTTGCGCTGCCAGACTTCCATTCCCTGTTCCCAAATCTAAAATAGCAGTACCTGCAGGTAAATAGCCAAAAAAGTCTCGCCATACAAGCCCCAAAGTGTCGTGTTCTTCACCAACTGGGACACATGAGTGCAACTGATTTGAGTGCCAAAAAACACTCCACTCCCAAAGATCATCGTTGTGATTGCACATTTTGAAGATACCTGTTTACTAAAAGTATCGTGCGATACTGTAAAAATGCAGATTGTAGCAAAAAGGAGGGTTTAGCAACCTTCCTTTTTGCTAAGGGCCTTAAAATCGATAGGCTGCACCAATGAATAGCTCAGCACCTGTCGGACTAAAGGTATCAGGACTGGTATTTGCCCTAGTTTGACGGGACCCTAACAAGGGTGGATCTTCATCTAATACATTGATAACACCGCCCCATATAGATAGTTTTTCATTGGCATTGTAGTTAAACGAAATATCTAGATAACTGTAACCATCGAGTTCGGGAACAGCTTTGGACGCTGGGTCCGCCCCAAACTGTACTTCGTCTAGGGTGGTTCCATCAGCCCAGCGATGACGAAGCCCAAGGCTGAAATCACCCATCGTCCAATTAATTGAAGTATTCATTTTCAACTCAGACTTGGGCTCGCCACAGGTTCTTCCAAACGCACCGGCACAGTCATTGACTGTGGCCAGGTCAGCGATCGGGGTCAATTCATAATCACCCAAAAATGTTGCGTTGAATAAAACATTTAACTCGCTGCCGCCAGCGGCTTCTAGCTCAAACTTATAACCAACTTGTAAATCAACACCCGATGTTGATAGTCCGCCAACATTCACATAGCTTGCTAACACCGGATTAAGTGTATCAATGGCCCCGCTAACACTGTTGCGGCCAACTGCCTGACATGCTGAACTATTGATGTCTTGAACTTGGGTATAACAAACACTGAGTATGTTGTTTACCGATCCGCCAAATACGCCAATTGCATTATCGACTTCAATATCGAAATAATCGATTGAAATGCGTAGGTCCGGTAAAAACTCTGGGGTGATAACCGCACTAACCGTAAAGGTATCTGATTCTTCTTCGCTCAAATCAGGATTACCACCAAAAACACCCGGTATTTGGTCGTTTGGCTGAATGCTTGCATCACCTACTAGTTCTGCGGGTACACCGCTGGATTCGCAAAGACCGCGAATGGTTACATCGTTTGCAGCACTAGGATCAGCACAAGGATCTGAGGCAGCAACCGGAAACAGACGCTGCCCACCAAATGCCTCACCAACACTGGGCGCACGGATCGCTCGTTGGAACTGAGCGCCAAAGGCAATCGAACTGTTCACTATCCAATCCAAACCCGTTAGGAAGGTACTGACACCGCTTGTTTGCTCAAGGTCATAATCCGAGTATCGATAGGCGGCAGAAGCATTCAATGCGTCTATTCCTGATACGTCTGTGAACAGGGGAATGTTAAGTTCAACAAATAACTCTCGAACATCAATTTGACCTGCGGCGGGATCTATGGAATTGAATCCGGCAACATCACCAGTGAGAAGGGCTTCGTCTGGATTAAATTCTACCGTGCTTGAACGCCACTCTGTTCCGACCATGATGGCTAATGGACCAGCTGGCAGCTCTAATAAATCACCATTAATCTTTGCACCAAAAACATTGAGTTCAGTCACCTCGATGTTAGTGGCGGCAATATCGATGAAATCGACAGCGGCTGCGGAAATATTAGGGCCAAATGGATTCACAATCGGTGCTTCGCCATTATTAGATAAAATGCCGGAAGCAAAGGCTGAGCGGGATACATTGCCCTGTTGAATCTGTGTGTTATCAGATCTGGCATAAGAATAGTAGGCATTGTAGTCATAATCATAGATAGTACCATCTACACCGATGAGTGATCTGAAGGCGTTACGTGTATCACGGTTACGACGGGCTCCAGCCTCAACTAAACGACGACGCACACCGAGACTGACTAAGCCATCATTTGCGCCAGTCCCTGCTTCATTGGCATCAATGAGTTGCAATACACCACTTAATTCAGAACTGATATAGGGGTTGTTTACCTCAACAGGCAGTACTTCATTGATAAATGCAGGTGCAAATCCAGTTGTGGTCTGGTTATGGGAGTAAGCACCTTCGAAATACAACTTGGCGTTATCATTGATATCATAATCAGCAAGCATCGTTATGTTGTATCGTTCCTGAGGTATACGCAGAAAATTATCCAACGTGTAATTGTATAGATCATCTGGGCGAGTAAAAGGCCGAACATTCATACCACTTGCATCTGGAATGAAGCCGTTATTGTCGATACCGCTAAGACCGGCGGCAGCTAACGCAGTGTCCAGCCCAGGTATAGCAGAAATAGCCCCAGTGCTTGATGGTAGCCCTGTAAAACGTCCATTTGGAACAAAACTACTACCACCCGGCACGAGGGCCCGATTTCCGTTGGCATCATTACCGTCGGTCAAAACGGACGAAGAAAAACCACGATCTGTGGTCATAATAGGTTCGCGGTCCAGGTAATTAAATGCAACGACTGCGTTGCCTTTGTTATTGGCAAAGTTGCCACCCATGGTCAATGTGAAGTCGGTGACATTTCCGTCGCCTTCTGCGGTCTGGTTAAACTGAGAGCGCAACTCAATACCCTCAAAATCATCTCGTAATATGAAGTTAACCACACCGGCTACGGCGTCTGATCCATAAACTGCTGAGGCACCACCGGTGACGACTTCTACCCGTTTTATCAACGACGCAGGAATACTATTAATGTCGGTTGTTTGGCTAGAATCGAAAAACGTATAACGCCGACCATTTACTAATACTAAGCTGCGAGTAGCGCCAAGACCTCGCAGGTCTAATGTGGCAGCACCCGTAGCGGTTGGGTTTGCGGTAGAGTTTGTTGAGGCAGTACGAGATGGCACAAACTGCGGCATATTATTGAGAACTTCTTCAACATTTTGAAAGCCCGATAACTTTATCTGGTCTGCCGTAACCACATCAATCGGAATCGAAGTGGCTTGCCGACTACTTCGAAGATGCGAGCCGGTGATAGTTATTTCCTCGATGGCTCCTTCATCCGCATTGTTTTGTGCAACTACATAGCCTGGTGCTATGGTTGCCAGTGCTATAGCCGCGGAGACCGCAGATGACAGCCGTTTCTTGGTTTTGAATGCGAACATGATAGTAATTCCCTCGCCTTAGTATGTTGTTTCGATGGCTCCGCCCTACAACTTTTAAATAGGTACGCTTGAAGATTGATCCTGCCCAGTAAAGATAACTCTTAGGCACAATGGCTATACCACCCGAAGGTGTGGTTTGTTGACATCCACTCTTTTGGGTGGTGTTTGACCTTATGTTTGTGCGTCACAATTCTTGTATGAAAAATATTACACTATACATGTGGGCTACACCCAACTCCCGACGAGTTTCGATTCTGTTTGAAGAACTTGGTCTTAATTTTGATGTTCGGCCGGTAAATATTAGGGCAAAAGAGCAATTTACTGATGAAATTGTAGCATTGAACCCATTTGGAAAAGTACCAATTGTTGTCTGGCAGGAGGGTGGAGAACAACGGCTTTTATTTGAATCAGGTGCTATTCTGATGCACTTTGCTGAGCAGGGTGGACAATTTTTCCCCCAGAGCAGCATCCAACGCAGTGATACACTTTCGTGGTTAATGGTCGCATTAACTGGGTTGGGTCCACACAGTGCATCTGCACACTACTGGAGTGATTTGGCAATAGAAAAAACTCCTCAGGCACTAGCATACCATGTAGATTTTACCGCTCGCGTTTATCGACTGCTAGATGAGCGACTTGCCGAACATGATTACCTTGCCGGTGACT
>Ga0115005_10002972_pt1 | contig 13483 bp, 12 predicted proteins | sample ArcOceMetagenome_FD_87163 | JGI IMG/M metagenome (GOLD analysis project Ga0115005, IMG submission 87163) | Marine eukaryotic phytoplankton communities from Arctic Ocean - Arctic Ocean - Greenland ARC118M Metagenome | ecosystem: Environmental > Aquatic > Marine > Oceanic | place: Arctic Ocean... | reverse complement strand
GGTTTCTTAGTTTTGAGTAAAGTGAATATTATGTATTTTTTCTAAGTAACGGTCTAGGAACTTTCAGGTATCTGTTATAAATGAAACACTCTTTTCAAAATAATATCTAAATAAGCATCGTACTGAAAAAGAATAAATGTTGGATCCAGTAATATTGTTACATGTCGTGTCTTAGCTATTTGATTGATGAAAATGAAAAAATAAGTTTTAACGTCCTATGTTATTACAATCTGCAAAAATGATCGGTGCAGGTGCTGCTACCGTTGGTTTAGCCGGTACCGGTGCTGGTATTGGTGTTGTCTTCGGATGCCTAATTATTGGTGTATCACGTAACCCATCTTTAACTAAACAATTATTTCAATACGCTATGTTAGGTTTCGCCTTATCAGAAGCGATGGCTTTATTTGCTCTTATGATGGCTTTCCTTATTCTTTATGCTTTCTAGTAAATTGCAATAAGGTTCTTAAAGAGGACTGGGCTATTTTTATATCCTTGTCTTCCATGGCGAATATAACTCAGTTGGTTAGAGTGTCGGATTGTGAGTTCGAAAGCCACGGGTTCAAACCCCGTTTTTCGCCCTTCTTAAATAAATAAGGTTTAAAAATGTTTGATTCATCATTATTATTGAATATTATATTATTGCCACTTATTGGCGCTATTATTATTCTTTTTATCAAAGATACAAATGTGAGATTAATCAAAAATGTAGCCCTTGGTTTTTCCATGGCGAGTTTTGCTTTGTCAACTTTTTTGTGGGTTCTTTTTGATCGTTCTACTGCAAAGTTTCAATTTGTAGAAGAATTCTTATGGATACCATCATCCAATATTAACTTTTTTATTGGGGTGGACGGTATTTCATTATTTTTTGTTCTTCTTACAACACTTTTGGTCCCTCTATGTATTTTGGCTTCTTGGGATTCGGTTAAGATATACGTCAAAGAATATTTCATTGCCTTTTTGGTTATGGAAGCTCTCTTAATTATTGTCTTTAGTATTCTGGATCTGTTACTTTTTTATGTATTTTTTGAAAGTGTTTTAATCCCTATGTTCTTAATTGTGGGGGTTTGGGGTTCGCGTGAACGACGTGTTCGAGCAGCTTACATGCTTTTTTTATATACATTAATTGGTTCTGTCTTAATGCTTCTTGCAATTCTTTTGATGTATTCCATTGCAGGAACTACCGATTACCAAATTTTACTTACCACACCATTTGACGAATCTTTACAGAAAGTTCTCTGGATTGCTTTTTTCGCTTCTTTTGCCGTTAAAGTACCTATGGTTCCGGTACATATCTGGTTACCTGAAGCTCATGTAGAAGCACCTACAGCAGGTTCTGTTATTCTGGCGGGAGTTCTTTTAAAGTTAGGTTCATACGGACTCATACGTTTTTCAATACCTCTGTTTCCTTCAGCAACTGTTTTCTTTACACCTTTAGTTTATACTATGGCTGCAATTGCTATTGTCTATACTTCTTTGACAGCAGTACGTCAAACGGATATGAAACGTGTTATTGCCTATGCGTCTGTAGCCCATATGAACGTTATTTTAGTTGGAATGTTCGCTATGAACGCACAAGGAATGGAAGGTGCCATCATCCAACAATTAGCACACGGTTTTGTCTCAAGTGCACTCTTTTTAGGTATTGGTGTTCTTTACGATCGTCATCACACTCGACTTATTAAATATTACGGTGGAATGGCTCATACTATGCCTATTTTTGTTACCATCTTCTTATTTTTTACTATGGCTAACATCGCTATGCCTCTCACTGCTGGCTTTGTCGGCGAATTCCTTATTCTTGCAGGCGCTTTTCAAGTTAACACTACTATTGCGGTTTTAGCTGCTACAGGTATGGTTCTTGGAGGTGGTTATTCTTTATGGTTATTCAATCGAATTGCTTATGGGAATCTCAAAGTACAAGCTCTCAAAGCCTTTTCTGATATTAATCGAAGAGAATTCTTTGTACAGTTACCTTTAATTTTAGGGACACTATTGATGGGTATTTATCCTGAAATCTTCTTGGATCCTATACACGTTAGCGTCGCTAATTTACTAGAGCATGTCAATTCACAAACCAGTTAAAAAACTTCTTTACCACCTCTAAAAAGGGAGAATATAATATAATTATCCCTTTTTTATTTAGAACAACGGTTGTATTGTAGTAAGTAAAGAAGATGTTTACAGAAATTTTAATCATTCCCAAAAGTTTCGCTGTAAGTGAAGGTTGGGAATGGACTGAAGAAGGGAACTTTAGAACAATAACGTTTGTTGGACCTTCTATTAGGGTTCACCGAAAAAGTTGACGAAGATTCAATGGAACGTTTGACCTATTCATCTATGAATAGAAGTTTAGTGGTAGAAGGGGATGCTAAAAAGAGTTTTTTGGAACTTCGGGGTAGGATAATTATTGCCCTTATCGATATTAGTTGAATTTAAAAATATTTGCATTGTATTAGTATTAAATAAAATGACTTTTCTAATTACAATTACCTTGGGTTTATAAAAAAAAAATGCTACAAATGACTTTTCTAATCTTGGGTTTATAAAAAAAATAAAATAGAGGCTTCGGCCATTTCAACCAGGGGGGTTACACTGTGACTGGTTGATAAAAATGAATATGCTATGCTATGTAAAGTCATCAGGTGCCCCGACTTTTTTCACATTTATATTTAAAAATTTAGGTAAAATAAAGTGAAGGGCTTTAGGTGAATGCCTAGGCACTAAACGGTTAGAGGACGTACAAAAAAACGAAAGGTTATGTGGAGTGCTAAAATGTACTGTGATACATAAATTTCCTAAAGGGAAACCTACTCATGAAAGAGTATTACTTTACGTAAGACATACGCAGTGAATTGAAACATCTAAGTAACTGCAGGAAATAAAAATCAACCGAGATTCCGTTAGTAGTGGCGAGCGAACGTGGAGGTGGCCCTTAAGAAAAAAAGAAAAGGTGAGAGCGAATACTTATCATTCACCGGACTCAACCAGAAAAACCAGCCAAAGGTTTGCCAAAGAAGGTGAAAGCCCTGTAAAAGGAATGTGCGAAATATTTTTTTCTTATGAGTAAAACGGCACACGTGTAATGCTGTTTGAATATTGGGGGATCACCCTCAAAGGCTGAATATAGTTTAGTGACCGATAGTGTACAAGTACCGTAAGGGAAAGGTGAAAAGAACCGGATAGGATTGAAAAGAACCTGAAACCTAAGGCTTACAAACAGTTGGTGTCTTTTGAAAAGATAACAGCGTACCTTTTGTATAATGGGTCAGCGACTTTATTATTGTAGCAAGCTTAAATAAAAAGTAATTGTAGGCGTAGTGAAAACGAGTTATAATATAGCTTTTAGTTACAATGATAAGACCCGAAACCGAGTGATCTAGCCATGAACAGGTTGAAGAAAGGGTAATACTTTTTGGAGGACCGAACCCACGTACGTGGAAAAGTGCGGGGATGAGTTGTGGTTAGGGGTGAAAGGCCAATCAAACTCGGAGATAGCTGGTTTTCCGCGAAATCTATTTAAGTAGAGCGTTCATTTTTAAGTTATTGGGGTAGAGCACTCGATGGGCTAGGGGGACTAGAAATCTTACTAAACCCAAGGAAACTCCGAATACAATAACTAAAAAAAGATGAGCAGACAGACCCTGGGCGCTAAGGTCCTTGGTCAAGAGGGAAACAGCCCAGAATAAACGTTAAGGTCCCTAAATCGTATCTAAGTGAGAAAGAATGTAGAAAAATATCTACAGTCGGTAGGTAGGCTTGGAAGCAGCCATCCTTTTAAGAAAGCGTAATAGCTCACTGATCTAGTTTCTTTGCGTCAAAAATGTATAGGGACTTAAGATACGTACCGAAGCGGTATTTCTTTAAGAAGGTAGCGGAACGTTCTGTATATTGAGGAAGAATAGTTGTGAGATTATTTGGAGATATCAGAATTGATAATGCTGACATGAGTAACGATAAAGAACGCGCGAAACGTTCTCACCGTAAGTCCAAGGGTTTCTACGATAGGCTAATCCGCGTAGAGTTATACGGCCCCTAAGGAAAAAGCGAAAGCTGTATCCAATGGGAGATAGTTATTTAAAGATTACTATTATTTTTAGTGGTGACGAGAATTTTAATTTATCTTTCTTTTAAAAAACTTAAGAAGGTAGAGCCAATTCTCCAGGAAAAAACCCTAAGAAAAAAACCGTACCCTAAACCGACACAGGTGGACGAGTCGAGTAGACTCAGGTGCTTGAGAGAATTACGTTGAAGGAACTCGGCAAATTGACTCCGTAACTTCGGGATAAGGGGTACCTTTCTAAGGGCAACCTTAAAAAGGTGGCACAGAATAGGGGGTGGCGACTGTTTAGTAAAAACACAGGACTCTGCAAATTCGTAAGATGATGTATTGGGTCTGACACCTGCCCGGTGCTGGAAAGTTAATGGGAGATGTTTTCGCATCGAACTGAAGCTCCAGTAAACGGCGGCGGTAACTCTGACCGTCCAAAGGTAGCGAAATTCCTTGTCGGGTAAGTTCCGACCTGCATGAATGGTGTAACGACTTCCCCACTGTCTCCAACGTGAACTCAGTGAAATTGAATTGTCCGTGAAGATGCGGACTACCTATAGCTAGACGGAAAGACCCCATGCACTTTTACTACATCTTTGCACTGTAGAAGGTTATAGAATATATAGGATAGGTGGGAGCCTTTGACATCTTCACGCTAGTGAATTCATGTAGGCATCCTTGGAATACCACCTCTTTTATCTTCTTCTACTCACTAAGAATTATGAATCTAATTCTAGGACAATGCATGGTTGGTAGTTTGACTGGGGCGGTCACCTCCTAAAGAGTAACGGAGGTGCGCAAAGGTGGACTCAAATTGTTTTGAATATCAATTGTAGAGTGTAATGGCATAAGTCTGCCTGACTGTAAGATGTACATATCGAGCAGGGACGTAACGTCGGTCATAGTGATCCGGTGATCCCGAGTGAAAGGGTCATCGCTCAACGGATAAAAAGTACGCTGGGGATAACAGGCTAATGACTCTTAAGAGCTCCTATCGACGGAGTCGTTTGGCACCTCGATGTCGACTCATCACATCCTGGAGCTGGAGAAGGTTCCAAGGGTTTGGCTGTTCGCCAATTAAAGTGGTACGTGAGTTGGGTTTAGAACGTCGTGAGACAGTTTGGTCCCTATCTACTATAGGCGTTAATAATTGAGAAGATTTCATTCTAGTACGAGAGGACCGAATGGAGCTGACCTCTAATAGACCGATTATATTGTTAAATGTACTGTCGGGTAGTCACGTTAGTAAAGGATAATTGCTGAAAGCATCTAAGCAAGAAACCCCCTTCAAGATTAATTATTAAAGAGGTGGAAGATTACCACTTGATAGGCTTGGTATAAAAGAAGGGTGACCTTTTTAGTTAACAAGTACTAATTACTTTTAATTATTTTAACTTATATAAAATTGAGAGGTGTACATTCATATGGACACCTTTCTTTTTTTGAAGTCTTACAAAAGACTTGTGGGGTAGCTATCCCCACGTATTTAAAAAAAACTAGATAATTGAACATGCGATCTAACCTTATCTTACATATGCGTAAGGAAATTGAAGACTCTTCGACGCTAGGAACTATTTTGGATGAGAGTATTGAGGTACAAGAATTAGGGTATGAAACAGAACCTGAATCGAGCACTGAAGACTTTTTAAGTGAATCGGGAATTCTTGAAATGTTAGAATCTCTCGTAGAAAATCAATCCTTAGTAAACCTTCACTTGGATAGACTTCCTATTATACCATCAGATTTACCTGTGTTCAATCTTTTACGTAACTTAAATATTTCCCCGGATAACTGGCTGGAAGTTTATGTACAAACTTTTACGACGACTTTCCATAGTAGTCACGTTGTATACCTGTATTTACTCAATAATCTCTCAGAATTTACAGATTTTACTCCTCTGCTGTTAAGCGACAGTTTATTTAACCACTTCGGGGGGTTTATAGTCTTGTCTGTACTTTTTGAAGGTTCAGCTCATATAAATTTTAATGCTTTAGAAAGTGCTTTAACTCAAAGCTTTCATGATAATGCATTACTCAATTTAATTACGTTAACAGAAGATCGGATTACCACTTCTCAAGTTATGGTACATGGAATTGGTAACGTAGCAATTGAAACTGAGAGCTCGTCTTTTAGACAAACGGCTTTGGTTTTAAATGATATTGATGAGTCCCGTTATAGTTTATTTGGATTAGCTAGTCAAATTCTTTTTGACACAACTTCTTTCATCTACGACAATCCACGGACATCACTACTTTTAACCAGTTCCTTACTACTTTTTACAGCGCCTATGCTAAGGGAAGTCACTTCAATCATAGTACCAAATTTACCTATTATTACAACTGTGAATAGTGAAATTAGTATTAATACTATTACCATACCAAATGATCACATTTTAATACTCATAGGGTTGTTTAATAGAGTTAATCTGGTTGATTGGCATAACTTTCTATTCCCATTTTAAAATATGCATGGTAATAGATATAAAAAGGGGGGTGCCCCCCCCTCTTTATTCCTTATTCTGACCGTAGATCACTACTAGGGCCACCTCCACCTATTAAATTGTCAAAAAAACCAGGTTCTAAAATTCGTTGTCCAAGAATATCGTCGATAACCGATACAGTAGGAGTAGCACACATCGAAGTCACATGATCAATAACGCGTACGCTTGTAAGATGATTAGAGTCCATAATGGTTTTCAATACCAAATCATGATGTACTTCACTTACGTCTAATATGTGATTTTTCATTATATGACTATTTTGCAGTATACCTTCATAACAAGCACGGATAGTACTTAAAACCGAATCGGTTTCTGAGGTAGTTACTAAGTAATTGGCAAGTGTCATACTCGTAAATACGACAAGAGTAAAAGCCATAATAAAATATAAACCGTTGAAAAAATAACTTTTTAAAAGTGTTGCAAAAGAATATTCAGAATTTATAATATCCGACAGTTCTACTCGATTAATTTCAATCAGGCTTAAAATTTGGCCATTAAGTTGAACTAAAAGCTCTATCTGATTTAACATATAAGATAATAGAGCAGTTAATATTAAAAGTATAAGGGAAAGGATTGTATGTATCACAGTAAGTTATATATTTGGTTTAAAAAAGAGGGATCTGACGATTTCTAGTACCAGTACCCCTCTCTTTTTTTAGCTACTTAGCTACTTAGCAAGTGACCATGGATCATTTTGGTTAATCTTTTTACCGTCAGTTAAAGTAACGTAAACGATGTAGAAGAAGAATAAAGCTCCTACTGTAGTAATATAACTACCATAAGAAGCTACAGCATTCCAGCCTGAATATGCATCCGGATAATCAGGGATACGACGAGGCATACCCGCTAATCCTAAGAAGTGCATTGGGAAGAAAGTTAAATTTACACCAATAAAAGTAACCCAGAAGTGAATTTGACCTAAAACTTCAGGATACTGTAAACCAGTAATTTTACCAATCCAGTAGTAGAAAGCACCGAATACAGCAAAAACTGCACCCATAGATAATACATAGTGGAAATGTGCTACTACATAATAAGTATCATGAAGCGCCATATCTACACCAGCATTAGCTAGCATAATACCAGTTAAACCACCTAAAGTGAAAAGGAAAATAAATCCAATTGACCATAACATAGGTGTTTTGTAACTAATAGAACCACCCCACATTGTAGCAATCCAACTGAATACTTTAATACCAGTAGGTACAGCAATAATCATAGTAGCTGCAGTGAAGTAAGCACGTGTATCAACATCCATACCAACAGTGTACATGTGGTGAGCCCACACAATAAACCCTAAGATACCAATAGAAACCATCGCATATACCATACCAAGATAACCAAATACAGGTTTACGTGAGAAAGTTTGAACCATATGACTTACCATACCGAATCCAGGTAAAATTAGGATATATACTTCAGGATGACCAAAGAACCAGAAAAGGTGTTGGTATAGTACAGGATCACCTCCACCAGCAGGATCAAAGAAAGTAGTGTTAAAGTTACGATCTGTTAACAGCATGGTAATCGCACCCGCAAGAACAGGTAAAGATAATAAAAGTAACACTGCTGTAATTAACACAGCCCAAACAAATAATGGAAGTTTGTGCATAGTGACACCTGGAGCACGCATGTTAAGAATAGTGGTAATAAAGTTAGCCGCACCTAAAATAGAAGAAGCACCTGCTAGGTGTAAACTGAAGATAGCTAAATCAACAGAAGGACCTGAGTGTGCTTGTACACTACTTAGAGGAGGATAAACAGTCCAACCAGTACCAGCACCCGCTTCCACAAGTGATGATGCTAATAACATTAAAAGTGCTGGAGGTAATAACCAGAAACTAATATTGTTCATTCGTGGGAATGCCATATCAGGAGCTCCAATCATTAATGGGATCATCCAGTTACCGTAACCACCAATCATTACTGGCATTACAAAAAAGAAGATCATAATAAGAGCGTGTGCAGTTACAACTACGTTATATAGTTGGTTGTTACCTGCAAGGATTTGTGACCCTGGTTGTGATAACTCAATACGAAGTAACATCGATAGAGTAGTACCAATAACACCAGATACAGCCCCAAAAATAAGGTATAAAGTACCAATATCTTTGTGGTTAGTAGAAAAAAGCCATCTAGATGACCAATTATATGCAGCTGAAGCCATACTTGAAATTTATGTCCTTACTTTAAAGGAAAGTGAATGGAAAACCATCTTAGAGATAGGAGTATAGCTCAATTGGTAGAGTGATGGTCTCCAAAACCATAGGTTCAGGGTTCGAGCCCCTGTTCTCCTGTAATTACAAATACACTGCAAGGACTTTAAAATTCAACTAAAATCCATAAGGGCAAAAATTATTCTATCCAGACGTTCTATAAAAGTCTTTTCATCCGCCCCTTCTACCACTAAACGTCTATCAAAAGATGAATAAGTCAAACGCTCCAAGGAATCGTTGTTAACTTTTTTGATGAACCCTAAAGAAGGTCCCACAAACGTTATTGTGGTGTAAAATGCACCTTTTGTCCATCCAAAACTTTTGGGAACAATCAAAACTTATTCATAATACATTTTTATTCGTTCGTTTATTTGAAAATATACACACTACTTTAAGCCTTTATCTTTAGATAAAGCTTGCTGAATATATTTTATACCAATGCCGATATCCTTAAACAAGTTGGGTACATTACCAAACAGAAGGAACAATAGTATAACTACAATTATTATTTGACCAAAACCTAAGCTCATATTAGTAATCATTTCATTTTACCTCAACTGAAGCTTATAGTCAATTAAGGGTTTTATACAGATTCTTCAGCTAACTCAATTTTACTTGAAATCCACGCTACGTAATCTTCTAACGAAACTGCTTCAACACAAATAGGCATAAATCCGTGGTTTACACCACAAATCTCACTACATTGACCATAATACACACCTTCACGTTTAATAAACATAGAAGTTTGGTTTAAACGACCAGGACAAGCATCCATCTTGATACCGAATGAAGGAATACCCCAACAGTGTAACACATCAGCAGATGTAAGAACAACACGGATGTGAGTTTCAACAGGTAATACTACTCTGTTATCAACCTCTAAAAGACGAAGGTTACCAGGTTCTAACTCCTCTTCAGGAATCATATAACTATCAAAGTTAATTGAATCACCATCAACCGCACTATAATCTGAGTATTCGTAACTCCAATACCATTGGTGACCTACTACTTTAATTGTAATAGCTGGATCAATAATCTCATCCATAGAGTAAAGAAGTGCAAATGAAGGAACAGCAATAATCATAAGTACGAAAGCTGGGGTAACAGTCCATACAATTTCTAAAGTAGTTGCATGTACAGTGTTTGTAGGGTTACTGTTTTTATCTTCTGCGTATACTACCATTACGCGACCAAGGATATATGACACTGCTACACCAATAACGATTAAAAAAAACATAACGTCGTGGTGAAAATCAATGATACCCTCCATTACGGGTGTTGCTGGATCTTGAAATCCTAATTGCCAAGGTTCTGCACAATCAAGAGTGCTTAGTAAACCAAGAAAAAAGGTGTTTACAGTTGTCATGAAAAAAATCTGTAGATTGTAAAAAGTATTTTACCATGTATTTCTAAAATGCCCTAACCTACTAGTAGACTATATAAAATGCCCTAATCTACTGCTTTTAATTACGAATGTGGGAGTAGGGTTCGAACCTACGACCTCCTGATCATGAGTCAGACGAGCTACCAAACTGCTCCACCCCACAAGTCTTTTGTAAGACTTCAAAAAAAGAATACTCCCTAGGTGAGATTCGAACTCACGACACGATAGTTAACAGCCACCCGCTCTAACCAACTGAGCTACTAGAGATTTTATAATGTATTATTACCTTGGGTTTTTAAGTCCAACGGTAGTGACTAAACGCTCGGTTCGATTCAGCATTTTTGTGCAATGCATTACGTTTACGTACACTAATTCCAAACCCTTTTGACGCGTCTGTAAGTTCAGCTGCAAGACAACGAATCATTCCCCGTTCTGACCTAGATCTAGCAGATTTTACAATCCAGGCCACCCCAAGTGAATATTGACGTTTTTTATGAATAGGAAAAGGTATTTGGTAAGTGGAACCAGCAATACGAACTGAACGTACTTCTAAAATAGGTGCAACATTTAAGAGAGCTTTTTCGACAACCTTTTTAGATTTACCTTCAGTTTGTTCGTCTATTAGATTACAACTTTTTTTAAAGATGGTCTCAGCTTTATGTTTTTTACCTGAAATCATAATGCGTCGAACAAATTTGTCATTCATCTCTTTAAAAGATAACATGGAATAAATTTTTATTTGTTAATACTTTAGGTGTTAGGCCGCGGCGTTCAGTTTGGTACCATATTTGGAGCGGCTTTGTTTTCGGTTTCTTATACTATGTAAATCGTATTTACCTCTAATTAAGTGATACTTAACTCCTGGTAGATCTTTTACACGACCTCCTCTGACAAGAACAACTGAGTGTTCTTGAAGATTATGTCCTTCTCCAGGTATATAACCAGTAATAGTTTTCCCAGTGGTCAATTTAACTCGTGCTACTTTACGTATAGCTGAATTAGGTTTTTTAGGAGTACGTGTAAATACTCGAACACAAACACCTTTCTTTTGAGGGCATTTGATAAGAGCAATCGACTTAGAAGCATTTTTTTTTATTATTCTTGGAGTTTTAAGTAATTGATTTTTTGTAACCATTTGTACTTTTTATTTCTAATCCTTTTTGCATCTTATCAGAATGTAATTCTATATGTATCCAAACGAATAAAGCACTCTTAGCTCAGGGGATAGAGCAACAGCCTTCTAAGCTGACGGTCCTTGGTTCGATTCCAAGAGGGTGTATTTATATAGGAAAGGTGGCTGAGTGGCCTAAAGCGTTGGTTTGCTAAATCAAAGTAGGACATTAATCCTACCATGGGTTCGAATCCCATCCTTTCCATAAAAACAAAAAGTCCTCTTTTAGCGTAGCTAACTCCCTATCTAAATACTCTCGCATTTGTCCTCTTATAGAAATTCTAATATTATTTTCCACGTAGGCATTCCTAACTATATCTAAAGGGGTACGGAGAGGCGGTAAACGCCATCCGTTCGTGTTGCAAAATCAAGTAAAGTTGATTGACTTCTACTCAATATCTCATCACCAAGTTTTCTACTCATCTCCAATTCCACATCAGTCATGCCAGAGCAAAAAGCCCTACCTCTCTCGTTTAGTCTACTAAAAACATCTGAAACAGAAGTCAAACCGTCTAGGCACTGGATTAAGGCAACATTTGTAGAAAAAAAGAGAAAAACAACGTAAAGTAGGATGAACTTACCTAAGTTGAGGTTCCAAGTTGAACCTGAGGGTGCAAGGCTAATCAAATTATAGCCTACTAAAAAAAACATAATATCTTAGAGAACCTATTCGCCATAGTCTTTACAGCTTTCTTAGGATTTCCAACAACTTTTGTTGCAGTGGCAGTCGGAGCAGACGCCGTAAATCCTGCACCTGCAATTCCAAGTGCATTATAAACCTGCTGAACTGTGGAATTAGCAGGTATCTGAGCAGCTGCCCCATTATTTAAAGGTATGCCGGTAGCACCCCCCCATGATTTATAGTGGTATAAACATTTGTATTATTTATAACAGTACTGCCACCCTCAGAATTAATGGTAGTAGTAATACTTTCCGGTTGTAATCCACTACAATTGGTCACGCTAAACACATAACCTTTTAATACGTGTTCTATACTGTCTGGTGGATTACAGCCGGACATTACAAGAATAAACACCTGCAGATTTATACAGATAAACAAAATTACAGTGCTAAGAACCAATAACCACCCCAAAAATAAGTTAGAAGCAGTCTCTTTCTTACCAAGTAACAATATATTCGCACCCATAATTTAGAATTTCGCCCATAAGCCGAATGTACTAGGTACACATGATACATACCATGGTGAAACTAGAAACGCTTTTCCTAGTGTTATTAAAAATATCGCAGTATAACCCATATAGATTAATTGCATATTTTTGTTTTATAAATTAAAATAAATTTAACGTTTACTAGACTTTTAATTTAAAATCTTTACGGACGGAGTGGGATTCGAACCCGCGACCTTCGGCGTGACAAGCCGATACTCTACCAGAGTAAGTTACCCCCCCAATTTTTCGCACTTAAAAAAAAAGAAGGGATCTGATCTCTCGTACCCCTCTTTTTTTTTAGTTATTTAGCAAGTAGCCACGGATCATTTTGGGACTCGAGCCCAAAATTCTATTAATAGAATGCTCCAAATAGCATTCTATCAATACCCACTAAAATATTTAAAATAGCCGTGCACGCTTGCAGCAAAGATGCCCAAACCTAAGGCAATTTTTCCTTGAACCGGCATTCGGATAGCAGCTTTTACCACTTCAGGTGGGTTAGAAGCCGCAGCCATGATCGCACCTGAAACGGCGGTTACTATGGCTCCTGTACCAACTAAGTCAACGGCGTCTCTAATTTCAGATGCACCTTTCTTTACAGCTGAACCTAAATTTTTATCAGGTGGCTGTACGTCTGAGCAAAAGACTGTTGACGTGAAAGAATATGAATCGAGGACACTTCTGACCGACTCTTCTACACTTTCACCTCCAATAATTCCTAATATGAAATGTATGTTTGTGCAAAGTAAAATAACTATGCCACAACCCACCAGAATAGCGCGGGTTGTTAAGTTAAATACGTTCCCAGTATTTTTCACTAATATTACACCAACTAAGAGAGCCTGGAATTCTACCCAAAAAAGCCAGATGAAAGAAGTTATCTCAGGTATGATATAACTTATTAAAATTACTTCTATTATGGATATAGTGAAAACCACCCAATAGACCACGTTTATGATACTCATGAAAATATAACCACTTCGTTTACTTAAGGC
>Ga0115005_10002969_pt1 | contig 13486 bp, 7 predicted proteins | sample ArcOceMetagenome_FD_87163 | JGI IMG/M metagenome (GOLD analysis project Ga0115005, IMG submission 87163) | Marine eukaryotic phytoplankton communities from Arctic Ocean - Arctic Ocean - Greenland ARC118M Metagenome | ecosystem: Environmental > Aquatic > Marine > Oceanic | place: Arctic Ocean... | reverse complement strand
GCAACAACAAACAAACGATCTATAAATCTCTCCCTTCAAGCGTAAACAGTTCTGTGGAGGTAGTTACAAGGACCGTATTACCAAGGTATTACTGCTAGATTCGATTCGATTCGATTCGATTCGATTCCGACAACAAAAATTGGAGTGAGATCATTTATAATGCAATCAAAAAATGCCAGTGAGAGTAGTTTTACGCGAACCGAAACTGAGTAGGTTTCCAGCAATTCGATCCGCGAGGTCCTCAGACCTGGATCAGTCGCGCAGAAGATCCACCGAGAATTTGGTAATGCGATCAATGTCGAGAGAATTTGGCGAAGAAGATGTATCAGCCAGCTCAAGATTATCTGGATACCTTTTCATTTTCACGGCGTATTGCGTTCTGTTCGTATCAACAGTAAAATTCAGACAGGACAACAAGGACACAGACTTTGAATCCGAATCAGAAGGGCCGCAATTATCTGATTGGAAGCTGGCATGTACCCTTTATGGTTCTTTGGCGTTCATGGCCGTCATATTATTTATTGTTGCCGTTCATTTCGATGCATTCATGTGCCTGCGGTTATGGCGTCTATTATTCAAAGATGGCAGCATGGGTTCTGGAATTATATTGATTATTCTTGTCCTCTTCGCGCTAGCAATGGTATATGTTTCTACTAGCATGACGGGACTTGGTGGAAACGCTGGTCTGAATTACAATGTCTTTTTCTCGGCGTGGGCCGGCCTTTTTGCTTGTTTTCACACGTTTAATCTATGGGTCAAGTCAACTGGCACAAAATCCATTGGAGATGCTCTGCGAAACTCTACTGCACGGACGAATCACAATTGGACGAACATTTTTTTCTTTTCGGTAATCACATTTCTTTCTTTGCTCGACGCATTTCTTGAAAGTGGGGGCGTCGAACAATTACGCCATAGGACTTCTCTGCTCATGCTCATTTCCAGCGGCTCTTCTGGGATTTGCTGTATTTTTTCGGTGATCATGAATACACTTTGTTCTTCACCTATGAGCCATTGGTACAAAATAGAAGGACTCTTGTTGCTGATATTATGCGCATTTTGGTCATATGTAGTGATTCGTTACACTGGGATAAATGGGCTAGTTAATGGACCGAGCAATTCTTATTTCGGCGTTTGGGGCTGTTTTTATTATTCCATCTCTACATTTGGAGTATGGACCAAAGAACGTCGCCGGCAGCGGTGATTTCCGATCGCTTTTCATGTTCTTGCTACAGTGAACATCAGCTACACGTACTGTATTCTTACGTGCACATGTTCAATGTCAATGTGTATCATTATAAAATATAATTGGGACGGGTTACATTTATTCCTAAAATGTCAATGTGCTTTTTCTTCACTTGCTGAACTCCATTAGATCCTTGATAGCCTCCAGATTTTTCCATTCATCTGGCAAATACTCTTTCTCTGTAAGAAGAGGGAACGGCATGTCATATCCGCATACTCTCTTTATTGGAGCCTCCAAGCTTAAAAAACAACGCTCTTGAATAGAAGCAGAGACCTCCGCACCGAAACCACACGTTGTTGGCGCTTCGTGCGATATGAGCAGCTTACCAGTCTTTCGAACAGATGCCTCGACAGTATCAGCATCCCAGGGGCTCAGAGTACGCAAATCAACGAGTTCGCAGGAGATTCCAAAATTTTTCGATGCCATTTCACACGCCTTTTCAAGAACAGTCAATTGGCGCCCCCATCCAACCACGGTCACATCGTTTCCTTCCTTCATAACTTCAGCTTTTCCAATAGGAATGTAATAATCTTCATCGGGTACGTCTTCTATCTTGCTCCTATACAAAGCCTTGGGTTCGAAAAATATGACAGGGTCTTTGGACTTTGATGCGGACAACAACATGCCCTTTGCTGAAACAGGCCCGCGTGGACACATTACTGTAATCCCAGGAATATGCGTCAAGAAAGCTTCCGGAGACTGACTGTGATAATGTCCTCCATGTCCTACCGCACCATAAGGCATCCGCAAAATCATGCTGCCACAATTCCATTGGTTTCCAGATCTATAGCGAAACATACTAGCTTCATTTTTGATTAGGTCAAACGCTGGGAAGATATAATCAGCGAACTGAATCTCTGCAATTGCTAAAGATTCAGTGCTAGCATATCCGATTGCCAATCCAACAATTCCGTTTTCGTTCAAAGGAGTATTGAACACGCGGTCCTTTCCAAATTTACTTTGAAGATTTAAAGTGCACCTGAAAACGCCCCCAAAACCGATGTCTTGTCCGAATAGAATAGAGTTTGGGTCATTTTCAAGGATGCGGTGCAGCGTCTGATTGATAGAAGTTACAAGATTCATGTTCGACTTAGGCAGCATCTTCAAAACGTCAGGTTCTGAAGGTGCCGACTTGAATGCTCCAGGGTTCGGTAGCTTCATGTCAAACTCATTGTGCCTATCTAGTAGAGCTGCTGATGACAAGCTTCTCTTCGTTCTTTGTGACAGTGAGAGATTGAACGAACGTAATAAACGGAAGTTCCGAGATGTTGGCATCATGTTTGTATAGAGGTTTATTTGAGTGTGAGATACAACAGTCAGTCAAGCACAATAACAATCATTGCATCAGAAAAAGAAAAGAATTCGAATTCTTTTTGACATGTCCAGAACTTTCTTCTTGAAGGCAATCAATTCTGGCGCGAAGCTGGCCCTTGGGGCTAAAATAGCGCCCCCGCCCCTTCCAAATATTTTTAAAAAGTCATACATGCGCAAAAAAATGAATGGTTCTGGGGATGATCGCCATCTCCACTAACTTCGCATGGCAGGTTGTCGAACCTTCCCACAAGTCCACAGTAATCTTTCCATCACCAACCATTTCAATTACACTTGGTTGTATCACGAATACACCAGATACAATGTCTCTTTCTCAGGACGCAGCCAATCTAGCTACATTGCTAGCAGCTCTTACCCAGCCAGATACTCAAGCTATTCGCAATGCTGAAGCAACCCTTAAGCCTTTCTTGAAGAACCCAAACTCTATTCCTGCTCTTTTCGAAGTTCTTGCTGCAAGAGGGTCACAGGTAAGTGTGTGATCCTATGCCATTGAATGCTTTGAGAAAATAACCATTTAGAAGTGGATAGCAAGCGCTAATATTTTTCATTTGCGACGTAATGTGTAGCCTGATGCTGTAAGACATGTAGCAGCTGTTTTGCTTCGTAAACGCATTTCTGGGCACTACCAAAGTCTGCCTGCAGATTACAGAACAAAACTTCAAACAGATCTACTACAATTATTGGCGTCCGAGACTGTTCGCTCAGTTCGTAATGGAGCCATTGGTGTAACTTCTATTATTTGTAAACTTCAAGCACCTGCTCAGGACGAATCTGCGGTCCCCGCAGACTATGTTCCATGGCCTGAACTATTTCAATTTATTTCTGCCGCATCTCAGGATGCAAGTGTCGAAGCACGTGAACTGGCATTTTTGTTGTTGATGGAGATGGTGGATACTGTGGGAACCTTTCTTTCAACACAGTTTAGTCATTTGGCACAATTATTTCACGGATCGATTACCAATGCACAAGAGGACATTAAGGTGAAGAATGCAGCTGTGAAAGCTTTAGGTGGGCTGATGAGTTTTCTTTCGGACGAGATAGATGTAGTAGATGTATTCTGCAATCTTATTCCAGCACTTTTGCAGTTTTCGGCGGAATGTCAAAAGAGAAATGATGAAGATACAGTTAGCATCATTTTGGACGTTTTGTATGACTTGGCTTACAGTCCTTGCAAAGTAGTTACAACCCACTTGCCTGCCATCATTGCATTCTGCCTGGGATGCATGAGAGATCCAAATTTGGAGATGACAGTCAGAGATTCCGCAGCTCTGGTCGTTGCAACAATGGCAGAGAGTAAAGCAAAATCATTCGGAAAGAATACTGAGTTATTGCATGGAACCCTTGAAAGCATTTTTAATTTGATTGAAAACGCAACAGAGACTGGCGCAGGAGCATTGTTTCAATCCAATCCTGCATGGCGAGAAGATGAAGAAGGAGATGATTATGATCCCGAGGATAATGATGCAGCCACTGAGACCTCTATGGCCCAGGGTACGCTTGACATGCTTGCATGTGAGATACCCAAAAAGTATATTTTCCAGCCTGTTGTGCAGATGTGCGTTGCCCGATTTTCTTCTCAAAATGAAAATCAGAGGAAGGCTGGTATTGCCTGTCTTGGTGTTGTTGCAGAGGGTTGTGCTGAACCGCTTCGTGAACATCTTGCTGAGATTATGCCTATTGTTCTTCAAGCTGCCCAGGACTCCTGTGCTGCTGTCAGGGAGTGCTCATGCTTCGCGTTAGGGCAACTCAGTGAACACTGTCAACCAGAAATTTTATCTTATTCTGATCAAGTCCTTCCTATTGCGTTCGGACTTCTTGACGATAAAACAGTTGCTGTACAGGCCACATCATGCTATGTTTTGGAGATGTTTTGCGAGAGGCTCGAGCCAGATGACGTCCGCCCTCTTCTTGACCCATTGGTTCGCAAACTCGCTAGTATGTTGGAAACCACATCGAAAAGAAGTGTTCAAGAGATGTCAGTAGCCGCTCTTGCAGCTACAGCTGTCGCAGCCGAAGAAGAATTCGCGCCTTACGTTGAAGGTGTAGCAGTTTTGATGGCGAAAATGATGTTCATTACGGACGAAAAACTGTTTTCACTCCGAGGCCGTGCTCTCGAATGTATGGGACACATGGCTATCGCTGTAGGGAAGGAGAGTTTTAGACCTTACTTCACTCAGACGATGCAATGTGCATGTGAAGGGCTCACTTTTGACAGCACCGAATTGCATGAATTCGCCTATGCCGTGTTTGCGAACCTGGCTAAGGTAATGGGAGAAGAATTCAGCCCTTGTTTGCAAGAGCTTGTTCCTCACCTTTTGGCTGTGCTCGAGCAAGACGATGGATGCCTTGAGAAACAGATTGAGAAAACTCAGGTGCGTTAATTGTGATGATTTGCTTTTATTTATGCGAGGAGCAGTAATTTAACATGCCACTAACAACAACTAGGAATTGCAATCACTGGCTTATCTCTCTCCTGGACAGGGTGAGTTTGGAGGACTCGATGATTCCGACGACGACGAAGAAGGTGGCAACTATGTGATTAATGTCAGGACTGCTCTCCTAGAAGCCAAAAAGGGAGCGATTACAGCTATTGGAGAGATTGGTGCGCACTGTGGAGCAGCATTTGTTCCTTTCCTTGAGAAAACTATTCCTTTGCTTCAAAAGGCTGCCAGCAACTGGCATCCATTGATTAAGACAGAGGTTGCTGATGCATTCCCTTCCATGGTGCTGTCTGTCGTTGCTGGAGAGCATGGTGGTTCTGTAACATGGAAGAAGGGCGATGTAGGTGGGGCAAGCCCTATGGGCGCTCGAACGACAGCAGTCGTAAACACCGTGCTCAAGGAACTGATGGTGTTAATGAACGACGACGACAAGGACACAGTAGGAAAAGCATGCGAATCTGTTCAAAACATTATTGAGGTTTGTGGACCTCATGCTCTCGTTCCAGTTGCTAACGAATGCCTAGAAAGTGTGCACTCTCTGCTAACCAAAAGCGCTCCATGCCAAATCTCCGAAGATCCTGAAGAAAACTACGACGATGAAGATGACGATCATGATTCCTTCATGACATCAGTTTGTGATCTTTTTGGTGCTTTCGGACGTGTCATGGGCTCTCATTTCGTGCAATATCTTCCTCAATTTTTACCAGCAATTTGTAGCTTTGCCAAATCATCTCGCCCTACTAGTGATCGTGCCATGGCACTTGGATGTCTAGGAGAAATTGCACAGGAACTCGGCGACGGCATTCGCGAGTATTGGAAGAGCGTATTCTTTCCAATCATTCTTGCTGGATTAGGAGACGAGGACCACAATGTGAAACGCAATGCGGCATTTTGTGCTGGAGTAAGTTGTGAAGGACTTGGTGATTTTGTGATTGCCGAATACGGGCAGCTTTTGGGAGCTGTAGGGCAACTTTTTGGCATTGACCGAAGTGCTAATGATACATCTGCTGCGGCTGTCGACAACGCATGTGCTTGCATCTCGCGTATGATTATGGTCTCGCCGAACAATGTGCCAGTCTCACAAGTATTGCCAGTAATTCTGTCCAAATTGCCCCTGAAAAGCGATATGACTGAAAATGAAACTATTTACAAATGCCTCCTTGGTCTTTTACAAATGAATAATGCTGACGCTGTCGCGCAAAAGGCAGAGATCAAGAGAGTCTTCACAGAAGCTGCTGCCGATGGCAGCAAAGTTGACGATGAAACCAAACAAAAATTGAAGATGGCCCTTACTGCGTTGTAGTGATTTAGTTAAAAATAGAACTGCACGTAAAAGCTTTGACTTCACTTGTATTTCCGTAACTCGGTTAAAGTGCTATATCTTCTGAAGGAAGAACGTCGTCACGATAATGTGATCTTTCCAGGAGATGCTCAATTTTCTGTTGACCAGCGGTGATCAACTACGAGCACCATGCATACGGTTTCTTTGCAGCACATTCGCCATTAGTTAGATAAGCGAATCAAAGTCCCACACACATAAAATAAAGCAGCTTACAGTTTCGAGGTTATATATATATTTAGTTGTATTAAGCTAATAGCGGCATCTGATAGTAGTAGAAAGGTACAAATACTACAACAACATGCCATCTTCTAATGGAGAAGTGGGTGACTTAGTAATGCCATTTTTGTCATCCTTAAAGAACTCCATATTGAACATTCCGGCTTTTTGGGCAATTTGAAATGGATTATGGTCGATCCCACCTTCATCTGGACCGGGCAAAGGGCCAAGCAATAAAGAAGGTTCAAATTGAAAATGTATCAAGTCCTTGATTGTTTGTATTTCCGAAGAATCTGGGGTCATGAGCATATATCTAGTATCGGGTTGTTCCACGATAATTTGATTCTGTGCAATTGAGAATCGGGCCAGAAAGATCTGACGAGCGCTTTGAGGAATAGCGGAGAGAGTCATCATGTCCATGGCCAAGAGCAGGGCTGCATATGAAACGGAACTCGGGGCTAGTGGATTGATGTAAGGAGTTGAGTACTCGGTCTGAAAATATGGGGTTATACCGGGTATACAGACGCCCAGCTCTACAAAATAACGGGCGAGATTATGCAGGACATGAATGGCGACACAATTCCGTTTCAGAGTTCGTCTACTTTGATCCGACGGAAACAAATGTTCTGACGAGGGAAATAATAACATATATCGATCCAGGAAGCACGAAAAGGTGACCGGGTTCATCTTCCAGGACAGGATCTTGAGTATATGGATTTCCATGTCGAGGATATCCTTTGGCTCAAACTGACCACGACTCAGTTTCACAAATCCCTTTATGCAAAAAGTCTTTCGTTTGAGCTTCCACTCAGCCCCCATGGTACCATTGTCATTTCCACCATGCAATTTCATAGCAGTGTAAAGTGCAGACATGGCAATCAGTTGATACACTTTTTGCGTCATGGATTCTGCTGATCTGGAAGGATGAAGGAGAAGAAATCGATCGACGTAGTCCATTGCAATAGCAACGATTCCACGGTCCAGAAGGAAGTGGTCTACAATTTTATAGAACCACTCAAAGATGACCGGTCTCCATTTGGCATGGATTTCAGGCAACGGTCGCTTCGGGTTCGAGGTCTGCAATTGGTGCCATGTTGTCTTCAGGGATACGTAATCGAACTCTGTGCGAAGGAGGCAGGTGACTGAATGGCATAGTTCCAGATCATTATCCTGCTCGTGCTCGTGTATAGCGCCTCGGATGCGAAGTTTGGAATGGTGCGTTGGGTCTGAAGTTTGCATTTTGAATTTAATTCCTGCTCACTGGTCGATTTAGAATTGGAATTGCAACAGGGTCAGCATTTTTGTGGCTGAAGGAGCTCTACTGCCGACAGAGTTTACAGCAGTAGAGTTTACAGGACCAACTTTAAGCTCCAAGGACTTACCTGTGCTGTTTCAAAGAATGTAATAATTGCACAACCTAGGATAGTGGCAGGAGACAGGAGTCGCCAAGGAGCGGAGAGAGGAGCGCAATGATGTGAAATGACTGATGACTGATTGAAAATTTGGAAACTACGAAAGATTTTCATTCCTGGAAAAGAGTTCAGAATGACTGCGAGTTAGAATTGCCAAATAAGACGTGTGAAGTGGACGTGATGTGACTGTTCTGAAATGTTACTCAAAGAGGAACGAAAGAAGCAAGAAAATGCGGAAGAGGGTCGGTAACAATCAGTAACAATCCACAGACTATTGTAGTCCTAGGTCCTAATTGGTCACACCAAATGATAATGAGAGTCTCGTGCTGAATGCGCTAAAAAAACATGTGTGTGTGTGCCAGAAGATGATGTGCCCTAACGTACCCTGGTAAGCATTTTTTGGCCGTGTGGGCACTTTCAAAAAGCGAGGGAAGATCCAGAAACATACTTTTGTGAATCGGGTGTACTCCGCCAACTCCGACAACCCCCAATTCTTCAAGGGTCAAAAGATACCACAAATTTCATCTTCAAGAGTGATTGAGATTCGATTCAGAATAAAAAAGTATCATTACGACATCTTCAAGTAATGGCCTAGATGCTTACGTCCTGCGCTCACGATTTTTGACACATCAAGGAGCGAGCGGCGAGTGGTGAGTCAGTCGAGTCTAGGGGGCGGAAGGTCCGTGGTTCTATGACTTATTCAAGTACTATTGCCTTTGTTGCCAGTCAGTCAGTGTACTGTAGTCGAGTGAAATGAGAAAGCTAAAAGCTGTGCAAAGAATAAGTAAGTTGATGATGTTTATCATTAGAAAATGTCAATGCTACGTGTACCTATGATATACTTGCAACGGTATAACACAACCTTGACACAACGCTCTGCATCCAATCACACTGCCTGTCAGAAACTCAAAACCTTTGCCACGAACATGCAACGACTGCGGGCATTTTCGAGCATACCAAATAGGAAACAATATGACGTCACAATTATTGGTGGGGGTGCTGTGGGTTCAGTTCTAGCTAGCCTGATATCCGACCGCATCCCATCCTTGAAGGTGTCCCTCATGGACGCTCGAACGCCAAAGGTGATGGATGCCGCTCTCAACATCCATGGATCATCTCCATCCTTTCCCAGTCCTCGTGCGTACGCACTCTCGCCCAGGAGCCTGGGGTTACTTGGTGATGATGTAATGGAACAGCTATCTAGCTCTGGTAGAATATCATTTTATGACTCTATGCAGGTCTGGGAGAGCGACGGACCTGCCATTTTGCAATTCAACCATGATGATTTAGAAGCAGAGGATAAGATCCAGCTCAGAAATAATGATTCTAGTGATATACTCGGGGCAGTGGTGGAAGACGAACCGTTGGTTTCATGTGTTTGGGACAAGTTGCGAAATGAAGGAGAGGTTGATTTAATTTCACCCGCGGCTGTCAAGAAAATAACGCAGCCGGATGCTTCCGATGATTCATCAAAGGTTGAAATCACATATGAAGCCAATGGCAGTACTGATGTAGAAACCATCTCCACGAATTTATTAATTGCAGCAGATGGAGGGAATTCATTCGTTCGGCGTACACTAGGTACATATCCCACTGTTTCATATGACTACAAAAGGCAAGCTGTCACTTGTACCGTTGAAATTGATAGTAGCATTGGCAAAACTGCCTTTCAAAGATTTCAACCAAATGGACCCATCGCTCTTTTACCTATTTGGAACGAAGATGTACAGTCGAGAACAGGCAACTGTGGGGATAAAATATATGCCAATATTGTATGGAGTACTGTCCCTGAAGAAGCAAAAATATTAATGGGTCTTGATGAGGGGCATTTTGTTGGAAAGATGAATGATATGTTACAGAGCGGGCCGACGAATGCGCCTCCTTTAGTATCAGAAGAATTCAAGAAATCAATGCCGAGGCCTTTGGAAGATTTATTCAATGGATTAGAATTCTTGTCACAGAGTGTCAACAACGGACTCACAGTTTCCGGCATGACAGAGCGGCGGCGTGGCTTTAGTATACCGCCACTGATTACTGGTGTAGTAGGAAGACGATTTGCATTTGATTTGAATTTAATGCATGCAAAGAAATATGTTGGTCCGCGTGTTGCACTTGTTGGAGATGCGGCACATCAAATCCACCCAATGGCTGGGCAGGGTCTAAACTTGGGCATGGCAGATGCTGATTGCCTTGTACATAATTTGAAGCAAGCCGTCGAGAGCGGCATGGGTATTGGCGGCAGTGCGGGGTTAGAGTACGCTCTACAGCAGTACGAATCAAATAGACAACGAGAAGTTGTTGCTACAATGGGAGGAATACAATTTTTGCACGGGGTTTTTGGAACCACTTTTTCTCCCGCGGTTCATGCACGAAGCGTAGGTATGAATATTATAAATTCTGCAGGACCGCTGAGAAGAAAGTTGGTTCGAGTAGCCACTGGAGTTGAAGGTATAAACTAAGAACCTGATAATAGACTCATTCCAAATGTGATTATCTCATTTAACGAATTCATTAAAATTTGTCTCTTGATGGTTGCTTCTCGCCGTCAATACCAACCCAACCACTCGGCCACTCATGAGAGAAAATGGTTCCACTTTTGTGCTCTGGCCACTCATGGGTGACTGTTTTCTTTTCTAGGAAACTATAATAAGAATCTTTCATTGACATTCCGTGATATCCTCTCATACGATTGATATATCCAGTAAACGTGGAGAAGAATGTTCCTCCCAAGGTTCTACCTCTACTTGCAACAATCGTGTCGATCATTCCCATGTAGTTTGGATCCAAATCGCCCAAACCTGCATAATCCCAGTAATCGTCAAGGAATTTGACATCGTGATGTTCCTTGATGGGATCAAAAAAGGTCTTATTCCTCTCATCCGTTGCAATGTAAACAATTTCATTGGGCTGCCAGGTGTCCTTGAGATTCTCATACCATTCTTCACCCGAAATTTTAACCCTTTTGTATTGCAAATCTCCACGTCTAACATGTATAGATGCGAATCCACCGCCCATCTCTTCGTCTAATGGAAAACCCTTTTTCACACCCTCTTCCTGAAGCGATAACACAATCTTTCCAGCTGCACAATATATTTGATCATGATAATGCAAAAAGTCTCTCACAAAGCGTTTGTAATGGTTATAGATGGAAGGATTGGTGAAATACATGTATCCATAAAAATGCGCCATGATACGCCACCCCTTCTTATTCTTGAAATGAATCAAAGGGTCCTCTTGCAGCTCCTCGGTAATGTAGTAGATTCCCTTCTTCTCACAAAAAATGTTAGAGGTGTTGTATCGAATGAGACGTTATTGATGATTGATTGTTGTTGTTTTTGTCACCCTTACCTCTCTTGGAGCACAGAATTCTTTGGCCAGTTTTTCATTCTCCTGTGAAACATGCCCAGTCTCAAATTTATCCTCGTCAAATACTATACAAGAAGAAGAATTAAATTGAGGCACAAACGCCGCAGCCTCCAAATAATTCAAAATGTGATCACATGCAATATCGCTCTTTGCTCTCTTGTCACATTCTAGGGCAGTTCTCAACACATCTTCTCTGTCTTCTTCGGGGATTGGAAATTGTCCATCATGTCCTCCCTCCAATTTCAGAAATTCTTCCATGGTGATTACCTTTACGTGTTTTTCAAATGCGTCAGTGTGCAAAGGGAAGAAATCCCCGAATCCTTTATGTTTTTCTTTCTTATCTTTCTAAAGAGCCAAAAGTAAGTTAAGTGAATGGCGTGAACAATAATGGGTGAGATCATGCAAGATAATGTTCAAGACATTGTTTCCTTATACCGATCGACTGTATCAAGAATGATGAAAACAATGACGTATGCTACTCACATTCATCAAATACAAAGGCGAAGCAGGGGGCAACACAATAGTTCTCCCGGTAGCAGCAGCAAATATAAATATAAACTCCAGATTCATACGAATATTATTCCAACCCCCACGATCAGGCTCGAACGTAATATACTTTGGTTTGTTCTCCAATGATGATGATTTGAGAAAGGGAGACTTGAAATCAATATCCTGCTGTCCCTGAGGTTCATTCCAGTAGACAAGTCTATCCACATCTGCATCGCAGGTGATGTGTCCTCTTGATGCTCCTACTAGTGCGGGTGTTTCGTCCATGGGTAGACCGCTGACTCCGCGTGCCAGGGATCTTTTAGCAGATGATGATGATGACGATGATGATGATGCCACAGAAGACGACATCCCCGAATCATGTGGTAATGTATCTACCGTATTGGTATTGGTATTGGTATTGGTATTGGTAGGCACCCCCACCACCCCCTGAGCAGCATAAGGATAATATAAACACCCGCCTAAAAGTGCAGCACCGGATACGACGAGGACAGCCTTTATGGTGCGCCATTTGGAACGCGGGCTGCTTTTGGAACGACGGGAGATGGGGGGTACGGCTCTTGAGGATTTGTAGATTTGTTTTTGGGTGGACGACCTCGCGCTTGCTCGTGATCTCATCATGGTGATTTGATTACGAGGGGGGCGGCGAGGATTTATTGAAGTAGGGTGAGATCAATGGAATGGATAGATGGATGATGTTTGTACAAGTCCGATAGCTTTGCTTTGCTTAGATGCTTTGCTTTCCTGCTGCTTTGCTTTGGACCGATGGGAGGTCATTTTTTGGCGACCGTTGCCCGAAAAGACTGACTGACTCAAAATCAAGATCGATGGGAACAACATAAAACATAACAGTGCGCAACTTCAAACTGCCGCGCAGGCAAAAATCGGCAAAAATCGAACAACAGACACCAAAATGAAGACACTCACATCAACCTCCTCACCTGTCGATACTAGTAATCCACATACATACAACCAAATCACATGTCCAATACATCAAACTTTAGCTTATCCCCCCTATGTTCAATCCCTGGCTGACCCGGGTCTCGATACGGGGGGCTGATTGTCACAAAAATCAACATCATGTCAAACCCGGGACGTGTTTCGACGTGCTTTTAGGCATATCATGAACGGTCCGTGTACTAAATATATACGACTGACATGGACCGGACCAATGAGGGAATCCTTCCATTAGGTATGGAATGTGCTTACAATCAGTTGTCAGCGCCTGAGAATTTAATTATCACCCCATGAGCGCAAGTCCCTCCAAGACGCCTTCCAACAATGATCTAGATTATGACCCAAACCTGGTGGCGGAGCTAAGGCGCTTTACGAGGGAAAAAGACCAAGGGATCCAATCATCCAGGTGTTGGCATGGGTTGGTTACATGGGTTTACGAAATTACTGTACAGAAAGAAAAAGAGAGAAGCATCTCAGGATACACGGAACCATGTTGTGCATTTGGTCGAGCCCCCAAAACTAATACCATAAGGCTTCTAAGATTCCTATCAAGCTTCAAATCTCTTTGGGCAATAGAACGCACCGCTGAAAGCATTTGTTTCACAAGTCGAGCGCATTGGGCCTCGCTGTAATGCTCTTCTGGCTGGGCATCCAAACGGTCGAAGAGATC
>Ga0115005_10002968_pt1 | contig 13490 bp, 9 predicted proteins | sample ArcOceMetagenome_FD_87163 | JGI IMG/M metagenome (GOLD analysis project Ga0115005, IMG submission 87163) | Marine eukaryotic phytoplankton communities from Arctic Ocean - Arctic Ocean - Greenland ARC118M Metagenome | ecosystem: Environmental > Aquatic > Marine > Oceanic | place: Arctic Ocean... | reverse complement strand
GAAAATGAAAATGAAAATGAAAATCAACAGGATCAATTGGGACAAAGATTACTGAACCTCATGCCACACGATCCTACTAGAATTCCAATTCCATTACAACACAATCACAACCACAATCATAACGACCACAATCAGGAATCCAGTGACGATGAAAGCGTCTCCTACTCTACTTCCTCTTCTTCGTCCGCCTCTTCTTCCTTCAACTCTGATAATGATAATGATGACGAAAATGATGACGAAAATGATAATGACAACGAGAATGATAATGACAACGAGAATGATAATGATGACAATGACAACAACGATCCCAATCATTCAGATTCAGATTCAGATCATGAACACCACAACCAAAACAACGAAAACGAGAATGAAAACAACATCGACCCAGCAGAACAAGAACAACCGCCTGCTCCTCCCAATCATGATCCAATCCAAATCCCCCGCCGACCACCACCACCGCGAAACAATGCCAGACTACCCCGTCATTATCCACGTCCGCGTCCACGCACAACCCGAAACGAACCGCCTGAATTCCTAATCCACAAATATAACTTTCTCATATTCCCATCCTCTGATTCACCACGTGAAGTCGTTATGAATCCCAAATCGGTGCAATATCTCAATCATTCCCAATCGGGTAACAGGAACTTGTTTTCGTCAACAGGAGGGGCAGGGTTGGGAGGGGCACACCATAACCATCATCATCATCTTGGTGAGTCTTTCAATTGGGAAGAGTGGATCAAGAATGGGATTCCGTACGAGACGTTGGATATGGCACATGAGCATTTGAGGGGGTTTCAGGAGGAATATTTCATGGATGAGAATGATTGTGGTGCTCCTGGTGCTGCTGGTGGTACACGTAATGGTGACAAAAAAGAGAAAGAGAATGAGAATGTGGAAGCACAAGAGAATGTAACATCAGCAACAACAGCAACAGCAACAATACTCGAACCAGAAAACACGCAAGGCTGGGAAGACCCAACTGATCCAGCCGATATAGCATTCATAGCACGCGCCATGGCCAACCTCCGAGAATGGATAGATTCCGCCGCTGGAAACAGAGGAGGAATCGATGAAAACGGATACCCGCTCTCCCTCAGTGATAACCTCACTCTAGTGCAAGAACAGCGATTGGGGATTGTCAAAATCCTTCCACAAACAAAAAAAGAATCTCTCAAAAAGTGTCTAAGGGGGAAAATTGAGAATGAATATCCGGCGCTTCATTGGGATATGAATGATTGTCATGAAGTTTTGGTCAGGTTGAATGATGATGAAAAGAAGATTAGGGATGCGAGGAGGAAGAAGTTTGCGTGGCAGAAGATGCATGAGGAGAAGATTGGTTTTACGAGGGTTTTTAAGGCGTTGAGTGATGCTTGTAGTGGTGTTTTGGGGGATACAGGTGGGTTGGATGAGGAATACAATTATTTCTTGGCAAAGGCGGGTATGACTATGAATGTGAATGTGAATATGAAGGCCAGTTCTAGTAGTAATGGCAAAGCTATGAACCATGACCATGAATGCGATTGGGATGGCGGCAACCATGTAAACCATCAAGAGCAAAAACAGGGGACACTCTTGACGACGCAAAGCAAGCAGAAGCGGAGAAGGGTGCCAATGATAGTGCACAATGGATTCCTAGACTTTTTATTCCTCATGACACACTTTCAGACACACAAACTACCACCAACCTATGAAGAAGCAAAGAGTCTCGTGCGGCATTACTTTCCGTTAATGTATGATACCAAAGTTCTGGCCACGGAATTTAGTGATTATTCTATTCGGTCCAAGCAGAGCTCATTGGTGGAATTGCATCAACGGTATGTTCGTGGAGATGGTGTTCCAGACATTGATGAGGTTATTGAACAATTGGGTTTGGATCATATTCCAAGATCGATTATTGTGAATAGTGGTCATGTGAATATTTCACGTGAAACGGGGGATGATGCCGTCATGATTGGAACACTATTTCAGTGCCTTTGTCGAAGGATCAAGTGGGGCTGTGATGCTTTTATTGGGAATATCGACGATGCCAACAATGCCAACGATGCCAAGAGAAGGAAACTGTTCAAAGCTGTAGTGGCTGCAAAGAAAAGCCGAGTTGGCAGTCTCTTGTTTTTGGATGAGAGTCTTCCAGAGTCGAAATTGAGTGCTCCAATCTATGGCTTAAACAAGGTGGGTACAATATGAATGGGTGGATGATTTTATCTTTGTTGTGCACACACCATTCAACTTACATGTGCATTGTGCAATTTACTGTTTATTCTCATCTCAGGTCTTTTTGAGTCAAAGTATCTTCACCGTCGACATGGAGGCTGTACATGATCATCTGAAGCCAGGATACACGACTTCTGCCATATTCAAAGTATCGCATCCAAACAAGTTAATTTCATTGAGTGAAATCAACTCAATCATTAAAGGAATCAGAGACCCAGAAATCATAGGCAGACAGTCTCAAAAGATTCATTATGAAATAGGATTGACATCCAAGTGGTTCATTGTCGCTGCTAGGTCCAAAATCCCCCGAGGTGTGGATGGGAATAATCTGCTGCTCATTGCAGATATTGCAGCGACGTTAGATCGTCGTGGAGAGCTATTGAAGGTCGCGCTATTTCAGAACTTTACAGATTGTCAAATTCAGTCTCTTGAAGAAACCATGGTTAGTTCGAATGGGACTTGGTCAGGCACGAAACAAAAGAAAAGGCGCCGAAGACAAAGCGATGATTTGGACGAACTGGCAGCTACTGGCAATGCAGAAAAGAAGGGTATCCTCTCTAGACTACTTGGTTCCTTTGGATTTGGAAGACAAGACGATGATGCCCCAAGGCATAAAAGGACACGGCTTTTGGCGTGAAGTCGAAAGTGACATAATAAAATGATTTTGTGCGTCATTCTTGCCAATGATGAAAAGTAGAGACTAGTAGATACGGGGCTGCTTTCTACTACTATTATAGGAGTTCAGTACTGAAATACAAACAGCAGCATAATAAACGTACCAGTTATGAATAATAGCACAGGACACGGGATTTTGAAAATTTCACTTTAAAAATGTTATATAGCACAGGACGTCATAGGAAAAAGAGACTCGATACGGGACTGCTTTCTGCTGCTAGGAGTTCAGTACTGAAGTACGAACAGCAGCACAGTTTATTTCACTTGAATGTTATGAATAGCACGATAGGCGTAGTAAAGAGACACCTCCTACGAGTATTTTGAAAATACTTTCTTGAAAGAAACCTTTTTCATGATTTTTTTTGGTTTTTCCAATAATGCCTCGATTCGCTCTCGACTCTTGGACTTCGTCATTGTTTCAACTCTTTGGCGCCGGATGATCTCAGTTTCTTCACAGGCTTTGGTCATTTCTTCTAGGCTGGCACTCCAAGAAAATGCAAGCATCTCGATGCGTTCCACACCATTAATTCTTCTCACACTATCTTTCTTGAAGGAACTCCGACATTTTTCATATTCGTCTAGACAGTGTTCTTCTTGATGCTGGTGGTCCCATCCCATGCTAAAGGGATCATAGTTTAATAAAAAAAGACAAGAGTGAGATATAAATGGATAAAGTCGTAAAAGTAGTTATTGCAGTATATGTTGCGGTACTCACCTCATCGGAGGACCAGCTTTGACACTTGGGTTATCTCCGACGCATCGGGGAAATTCTCGAATCGACACTCGGTCAAAAGAAACATTGCTGGTGGTACTGGATATGGATGTCACGCTCTGACTAGAAGACCTCAGATGATTCAAACTCTCGATTGGGCGATATGAAGACCTTATACTTTCGCTCTGGCTCTTGCATTTCAGGATGCTACTGCTTCTTCTTATTTGTAGTGATGGTGATGATTGATTGAGTTTTGGCAAATTGGAAAGGGGGGCAGGTGCAGTTCTGAGGGGTCTTTTCAGTGCATGTCTCGTCGTAGCTATTCTCTCTGCACCCGTGGACCATGCAGGTGTCTTCATTACCTGTATTATATCACCATATTGATGTGCTTCAAGAGAGATTGGAGATAAAGAATTCAGCAGGTCGTGGCGATCAGCTTTCGCACTCCATCGCCGTTTCAACATACCGCGGCTCCTGTCAATGTTCTTCATGATGCTTCTCATTTCAGGCACCGATGACGTCTTTGACAAACTTCGCTTTATTGATACGTTGGTTGCTTCCCAGTGTAGGTGAGAGGACGATGGCGATGACCAATCTATTGAGGCCTCTACTCTTGATGGAGGTGGCATCGTTAAACTGTCGGAGTGTTTATTTCTTGTCAATATCAACAATTGAATGAAATGTTTTATTAAAAAGTATCTCTAGAGAGGTATGAGCAGTGTGTTGTTTGCTGTCTCTCCTCGGGCCTCGGGATTATTGTTTTTATGTACGAAGAGAGAATCTTGAATGTTCCTTGACACGGACGGATGGTCTATTCTAATCTGAAATTTAAGGAAGATTACAGATTACGTCATGCTGATCAGAAAGATTAGGCCATTTCTCCGAAAAAGTATAAGCGATTATGAATTTGAGAAGAGTTGTCCTTCATTACAATCTTGCGGACAGTTTCAAGTTGTAAATCAACAAGATTGAAGTTATATGGTGGTAAAAGTCCTTTTACAGAAACGGTTATCGTTTTGTCTACAGAGTAGATAATAGATAATGGTAGGGTCACTATGCAGTATTCTTGCAGATTGTAAGAATGCAGATTGTAATAAGATAGACAGATTAACAACAACATGCCATTGACTAATCACAAATCAATAAATATGCAAAGACATGATGACGGAGGGATAATTAATGAAAGTTTAATTTGGTGGAGGAAATTCCTCTTGAACTATGATACCGTAGGCCTTGGGATGCTGAAAGTATTACTTGCACTCCCCCAACTTTGGAATGTTGTCTCCGTCGTCGGCACAAAAGGCTGAAGAATGTGGAAAAAATGGGATATGACCCAGACCAGTCAAAAGATAATAAACGCTTGGTTGGACTAGGTAGTACTTCTCTACGCGCTCAGATTTCTGAATTTGACAAAAAAAACGCTTACTTGGGATGTTCAATGTGGTCTGGCTAAAAAAGTCTGAATTTATCGCTCACTTTTCATGTTTCAGACTGAACAGGCAAATCACATTCCATCGCTGCAGTAAGTACAGTTCCATCCAAGCTACAACTACAAATACCCCAACTTATCAACTATAAACGATAAACTATAAACGATAAACGATAAACGATGGTTGGATCTATCAAGAACCGCATCGCAGCCTTCGAGGATTTGGCTGTAAAGAGCAAATCGGAAGGTAAAATTATGTCTATCCTGCCTCCTGCACAAGGCTTCGCTGCCTCCAAGAATCGATCCTCGATACTGGGGCCAAATGTACAAGGAAAAGAAACATATGGGCACGTGCAATCATCTCCACTCAAATCAAATGACAATGCAGCCAATTCAAATGCATTGAAATTATCGGCAGCGTATAAATCTTCTTGGAACTCTGAGAACGAACTATTCAAAAATGATCTAATTGTGTATGAAAGGTTCAAAAAGGAAAAGACAACGGTATCTGAGCAAGAATCAGCACACTCGTCTCCTTCCGAAATTGTCACTGTAGGAAGTCCACAGCTTCTTCCGGAAAAAGTGGAACCAAAGAAAGATGTACAGGCACAAGTGCTCCAAGAAAACGTGGAGCTAAAGAAAGCTGCACAAGTACCACAAGAGAACGTTGAGCCGAAGAAAGCTGTAAACGGGCCCTTCAATGGTCCTGTCTCCGTGATTTCAGTGACGAGTAACGATAACAATAGCGAAACTACTGAAAATCGAAATGAATCAATATCACCCCTTTCATTCCAGGGATACAAAATATCATCAAAGCCTTCTCATGCAGAGGATCGGCTTTCCCACATTCAAGAGGATACTGCAGAATCGGCAGTTTGTGACGAGGAATCAGCATACTCCGCCGATATTAGATCCCGTGATTCCAAAGAACCGTCAATGGGCGAGCCGTCAAAGGAGGAAAGCGAAGATAGAAATGATGATATCTTTCGGGACAGTTTCTTGAGGCGAGAACACAACTTGTCATTTGGTAGTGAGAACAATGCCACAGTGGAATCTGGAATGTCGGAGAGCAAGAATGATTTTGCCTTTGCTCTTACGAACCCACCCATGCATCATCTCGATGAAAACGAAGAACGCGAACGTAGAGATACTGATTCGCCTATACATGTGGATGCACCAAGCATTGAGGGGCAAGAAGAGTATGACAACTTTACTTTTGGATCTGGGGAGTCTGATAATGAACCTATCCCAAACAACAGCGATATGAAGAATAAAAACCAAAGCCAGTCGGCGGAGATAAAGGAAGAGAAGGAACAGGATGCAGCGTCTAACAATGGCCCTTCAGCATATGTGGCTAGAAATCCCAACGAGATTGATGTAAATGGTGCTTCGGAACATTATGATCCTCAGGAAAGTAAAAAGAAGACAATAGATCCATTGTTCCTCGAAGATGATTGGACGGATGGTTCTGGATCCAGCCGTGTTGGTTCTAAACATGGCGACGATAATTCATTTTCGGAATATGTGGACAATATGCGTCCTGTCCCATCGTTCGATGGCGAAAATGAGAAAGAGGAGTGCGATAATGAGATAGAGGAGTATCCTGTGGTTAATGGAGATGATAATGAAAACATCCCGCTGCCAATGAACGATTATGTCCACGTACGTGGGGACGAAGAGGAAGAGGAACTTGATTTTGAAGACAATCTTTCTGCTAAGGTAGAAGATGATGTTCTACACGTAGGAGAGAGAATGGTACAAGAAGTCAACTCACAAGACGAAGGTTCGAGTGTAGAAGGTGAAGATGAAGGCGAAGATAAAGGCGATGACTACGGCGGTGGCTATGGCTATATCAGTGGTGACGACGAAGAAACGTTCGAAGAGGCCGATGCCTTGGAAGAATTCGATCTTGACGATGAGGGCATAGTCCAAGAGGATATGATGCAAGACAACCAAATTCACGGCAATGACAATATCCCATTTCACGAAAGGGGCCGTCAACGCGATGAAGATTCCTCAAAGCAGGCTAATTTTGATGACGACCAACACGAGGAAGATGTTTCGTCTCCCATGTACTATCCAGAAGAAGATTTTGAAGATGATGAAGGTGAAGATGAAGAGTTTGAAGGAATACTTGACGACGACGAAACTGCGGACGATGAAACTGGCGATCTTCTGGGAGTGAATTTTGATGAATTGTCCGTCATGAGTGACAGCAAAGAAAGTAAATTTGTGAACCCCATCAATGGACAAACTCCTGAATACCCTTCTCAAGCGACCTACACTTCACCTACTAATGAATCTGGACTTGAAGGGCACGGCATTATGAATGCGAGCAAGTTTCCTTTCGATACTTATCAAACGTCCCAAGATGGAATTGATCCAACGCAGAAAAAGATGCAGTTAGAGAGTTCTCGTAAATCTCACCTATTGGCTTCTATTACAGAGGGGCAACCGGTAGAGCCCCCTCTTGTATCCTCTACGAACCCTCTCCGCAAAAGTGGACGTTATGTGAGGCCCAATCCCGGTTCTGGTCCTCCTCTTGCTATTATTAAAAAGACCGAAAGTAATTTGTCACAACAGAATGATGAAATCTCCGTAATCACTGATTCGACTTATGACATTGGGCACAGAAGCACGAAATGGAAAACAAGCCTTGATCCACAAGGTCAGAGCACACAAGACTCGAAATCTGAATCTTCATTGATGACTTACAGCCTCAGCGAAACCTCAAATCCTAGCATTGTAAGCAAGGCGAATAACGGTCCTATCTTTAGAGATAGAAATTCACTAAGTGACACTATGAAATTGAAAACCGTTAGCAGCAACATATCCGAGATTACTGACCCAAATCCACCAGGTTTTAGACGCAGACGGCCCATCCCAAAGGGGGGTAGGAGAAAGAGCAGTGGCAAGGACAACGCCAGTCTGTCCACAATCAACGGGGCTTCAACTGGATCTTCTTCTCCTCAGAGGCGTGAGCGCGACCGTTCTCCATTTGGAAGAAGTGGACGTTCTGGAAAATTACCTGAACAAAAATCTAGCGATAAATCGGGAAGTGGCAGAGGACGGCAGAAGGAAAGGGAGACTACAAGTAAGCCGAAACGGGGATTCTCTTGGCGCAGCCTTTCTCCATTCCGGCGACATAATTCTACCCAGGGTGTAGATAAATCCCTGCTCAAAGCCCAGGAAGAATTTAGAACGTCGCAAGCCAGACTTGAACGTCCAGATATGCAACGAGAGCGGAGTATCGGAAGTATCGGAAGTACTGGAAGCACACCAGCGGACATTCTGCAAGAGGATGATGAAAGGGAATCAAAGATACCTCTTGTAGCTATATCTCTCAGTGATGACAGTTCTCAACTGCGCCAGCCGAAAAAGAAATTTTCATTGCGTGATTTATCACCCTTTAGACGTCGTAGCAGCAGAAAGAAAAAAGGAAAAGATGATCCATTTGACGAACAACATTCAACGTGAAAGAATTTATAAAAGATATATTGAATATATACTGTATGTACTGCATACAACAATTTCAAATTAGATTCAGATTACTATAATTAGCTTGAACCAAGTTATCTTGTAGCCATTACCAAAATGTTTTCCTCTGCTGTGAACAAGTTAAAATTAGCGCAGTGCTTCCAAACTAGTCGACACCTTGAACCTTATTTCCTAAAAATTAGGATGCTGATATTGACAACAAGCCAGCACAGAGAGCAATGGCTCCTAGAATCATGTACGAGATCGCGAGCAAAAAGTCACCCGTCGTTGGAGGTTCGTCCTGTGGATCTTCTTCCAACACTTCATCGTCAGTAGAATCACAAGTACTAGCAATACTGTGATTCGTCTTGTCTTCGAGATCGGAGGTTGCACCATACATGGAGCTATCAGAGCCCGATGGAGGAATTAACATTGGCTTGGACAACAATGGAAAACGTTCTGAAGATTCCGCACTGCCACTTCGATTCTGTTCACAATCATAAGAACTGCGTGCATCAAAAGAGTTGGATCTACCCATGGCAACTGGCTTGACACCTGCTTGGGATGCCTGCCCTCCCTTTTCAATTATTGCCGAATCACCAGTTGCTTTTTTGTGAATCACCTTTCCCAACCGTCTGTGAACAGCAGGACTCTTTTCCAACTGCACCCTTTGAAATACTTCAAAATTCTTTTCACCTACACTAGCAATGGTGCACCAAAGAGGCATCAATGAAATGTACCAAAGAAAGCTACTAAACAGTTGCGCAATGATACCCACAGGCACATGGTATTCTTCAGAGTCTCTCCTTCCCGAAGGATATTTCCACATGAGCAACTGTTCCTCCCTAGATACATTCCAAGCAGCAACATTGGTCAAAAAAAGTTTTCCATGTATTCCCAAAAATGCAGCCCCTGGTCCAAGGTAGCTCAAGCACGATCCACCCACTGCACCCGTGACAGCCAACACCGTTCCCAAATCCTGAAACAGGATGGCAGGAACAATCGCCGCAACATAAAGTGCAAGAGTCAACACAACCCTTCGGTCCTTCCTCGCCAACACTGCATGATCATCACCTTCGTGCGCTTGTCGGCCTTCAAATAGCAAGACAACGAGAGCATGCCTCGCAACATAAGATGAGAGAGGGTATACACAGAACATGGTCGATCCCAAAAGTCCTCTTGCGACCATAATCGCCTTCTTCACCGGAATGCAATTATATGCCAGCAAATCAGGTGAGATATTTTGAAAATTGTTCAGAATATTCCCCTCTGTTTTACCGAGGAATCCAAGGTAGCCAGTGACACCAATAATCGTGGACAATGATGCACATGTCAAGAGCGACGACCTTGCAACAGACCCCCACCTCTCTTTCGTTGGTCGACTCAAGGATCCAGCAATGATAAAGGATGAGTCTTGACACACGAATGCAAAACTCAAGACACCCAGTCCGACAAAAAGCGTAGATGGCCTCACCAACGATTTTTCCCAAATGAAATCAATCCCTCCCACTGAATCAATGGAATCCTGCACCGGCGAACAGATGGCAATGATTACCACCAGACATAAATCAAAGACGACACTAATGGTACTGGTTTTGGATAAATCTGCCATATCCCGCTGTAAACTCAGTGGCAATATAACAGCTATACTGGCCACCAGCAGCACGATCCTTTTATTGTATTCATCGTCGCTTGCAATTCCTAAAACAATTGGAAAGGTATCCTTGAGCACTAAAAGGTAGGCAATCATGGCGCCATAGCTCATAATCAGCATATTCAAACTAATGAATACAAAACCAATTTTTCCAAACGCGGCTTCGAGTAGGGTCTCATAACTCTGCACCGAGGCATGTTTTCCCGTTGAAATCAGCAACCTCAGCGATTTATCCGTCAAGAGTGCCGTTGCAAAAATTAGAACTAGACCCGCGACGAGTCCAGTCTCTCTCATAGCATATGGTATTCCAATGATACCAGCTCCTACGATGGCATTTACGAGATTGGCATATGTTCCAAGGAGGGATGATTTCTTTTCAAGTTGATCTGTTGCCCCGCTCCTGTTCCGGAGTATTTTTTCTTTTTTTGTGACGAGGTGAGTACCCTTTGGTGTCGAGATTACCTTTGTCAGTGTAGCGTGTTTAGCAGTGGATGGTCGGAAGAATGGCGAATGTGGCCTTAATGGAAGGGATGACTTTGACGCCTGGTCACCATGAGGTTTAGGAAGGTTCTTGCTCTTGGACATGTTTTGATTCTGATTCAGATCAAGGCTATCATTAGTATGAGCACTCGAATCTGCAAAGATACCTCCTAACATTGCTTGCATAGACAGGATTTATAACCAGCGACTTGAATTGAAGTTAATTGGATTGGATTGAGTTGAGTTGAGTTAAGTTGGTTCTGGAGTAACAGTAACGATTGATTACGTGCAGTGACAGCTACAAGTATTGTATTGAGAAGTGGAGAAGGCGTCAACAAAAAATCAACAACGCATTGACTAATCCAAAACTATTTTTGTAATTGTATGGTTTAGTTCGTTTTGAGCATCAATAATCGGCGGCTTCAGGAGATAAATGATAAATGCGTGGTGAGTGCACAGTCTGTCTGTATGTCATCTGTCATTGCCGTAACTTCAATATCTGGATATTCAAATATATAGCCTTTTGTAGTCTAAATAGATAGCAATTATGCTGCACACCCCCATTTTGAATTTCCATTTAACCTCCTCACTCACCCGTTCGCTAGAACTCCTTCATCTTTCTATTAAAATAATTCAACGCGAAGTATCTGTTTCCTTCAGCTTCTAACCGACTAAGGATTTAAGCCTCAACGATCGTTTTCTGCGTAATCGATCGTACATGATACTCATACTATTGTCCCTTCGTCACAGTGCGCAAAGTGGATCTAGAACTTTAGATATCAATTCATTTCTATCGAATAAACTAATCATAATTTATCACAGATCACTTTCTGTGCTACACTTACTTGTACACATAATTACAAGCATAGCACCTACCAATAACAAATCCTGTAGAGAATAGTGACAGTGATGTTATTATAAGTACTACGATTACACCGCAAAGGCGGCAAATCCATGCAATGCCTTACAAAGGATATTGCCTACTTGTACATTCACAATGAAGCAAGGACGGGTTAATTATACGATAGGAAGGACGAAAGGGCACATTTCGTTCAAGGGGAATATGCTATGATGTTCCAAAGAGGACGAGAGACGAGAGGCCAGAGCGTGTTTGTGAAAAATGTGGTATATTCAATTCATATGTATATGTAGATATGCCATAACACCCAGACAGCTTACATCAAAACTCAAACATCACTTTCTCAAGTGTTCGGCCTACCGGTGACCCCCGCTGTTTGATCTTTTGCCTCAACAAGCATTCATATTGTTCGTGTAGACGAGGGTGGTATTGTTTCTGGGTTCCTTCCTCGTTTAATATTTCACTCTCACTTTTACAGAAAACAAAAACACTGCATCATTTCTATTGAGTCGACAGTCTTGTCCCTCGCTCTCCGCCGATCATATCATAAAGATCACCATGACTCTTCCTCCTCGCTAGTATTACAGTAATGATTCCCTTGTTCACTGGTGCAATTAGCAGTACCAGTACCAGTACCAGCAGAGATGACCATCGACGAGAGTGTTGGAGGTAAGAGTTTGGAGCCTGAAGCCAGCAACGGCATGTAATTTGAAATTTCAATCAACATAAATCCAACTCGGGCAAAAACATTACTAGCGTGTGCCTTGTGAGCCTAATTCTTTGTATTTATGACAGTATGACGATATGAATTTACGTATGCTGCCCAATGTGGTTACAATCATGAAGATTGTTCCAGCCGACGTTGCAGTTATGTATTACAAAAGTTCCCTACAAGTACTATCATCCGTCAAGGGACGCTTCGTATCCTCATCCCCATTGTCATAAAAATCTGATGTGCTAATCTTCGACTCTTTCTTCCTTCCAAACATATTTTGCCACTTATCGTTCGCCAACGACGACGCACCATCTTGGTTCCATTCCTGTTCGAAGTCCTGTTGAGAACTTTTACCTGCAGCAGCCAAGCCATATTCTGCCGAAATTCGGTTCATAATTTCATCCTCATCCACATCATCCGATGAATCGAAACTACCATCTACATCATCTCCACCTGTACCAGCAGCAGCAGCCCCTCCTCCAAGCGGCATATAATTTCCTTTATCCTCTTCCGAGGCATCACCACCCTGCTTATCCTCCCTGTTAGTCTTCATTTTATCTCCAAGTCCACCAAAGAACTTATTTGTCCAATCATCATCAGCACTCACAGTCGAAGAAAAGAAACATTCTCGAATATCCGCATCCGTATTGGCCCAGAAGGCCTTATTCATTTCCGTCGAAATTTGAGCCCATTTCTTGCGGAAGCGGCGGAGGGCTTCCAAGGGGACCAAAGATGCGAGGCCAAATCCAATGAGGACGGGTACGAGGAGGGGGTATGCGACTGTGGCAGGGACGAACCAGATGTAGCCCACGGAACCCCAGAATCCGGCTGTATTAGAGTAGGAACGGAAAATTAATCCATATAGTATGAGAAACAGTGACAGAAACACAAAATGCAATACACCAGAGCAAATGAATTAAAATGCAACAACGACAAAAAACAACAACAAGCTTACGCATGGGAGCCCAAAGCATAAGATTCGTAGCAACAACTCCTCCCACAGCAGCACCCCCCGCCTGACCCACAAACAAAATATGCAAAATCGAAGATCCTTGAAGAGTACACCACCTCCCCATCCTGCACCAAACAGCAGCACACTCCCCATTCGCAGCCATCATATGAAACTCTGGCATCCTCCCCTGTTCTTCCAGTAAATATTGAAGTCTCGCAATTGTCAATGCTGGTTCATCCGCCGAGCAAGATGTGACGGTTCCCCCCCTTGATAAAAGACGTTTGGCGAGTGTGGCGTTGTATTTCACTTTACGGATCCCGCCT
>Ga0115005_10002967_pt1 | contig 13492 bp, 13 predicted proteins | sample ArcOceMetagenome_FD_87163 | JGI IMG/M metagenome (GOLD analysis project Ga0115005, IMG submission 87163) | Marine eukaryotic phytoplankton communities from Arctic Ocean - Arctic Ocean - Greenland ARC118M Metagenome | ecosystem: Environmental > Aquatic > Marine > Oceanic | place: Arctic Ocean... | reverse complement strand
ATATTCATCTTTATAAGCATTTTTTATCCGAGTCTTTAATTCTTCTATAAATTCGTTGACCTCTTTTGTATTTGGTTTCTCTTGAAAAAATTCAATATTTTTTTGTCCTCCAGTTATATAAATTAATTTTTTTCCAGGTTGTCATCTTAAAAAGAAAATGAATCCTAAGAAAAATCTACTTCCAAGTGACCAATAAATTAGCATTCCTTTATTATCTGCTTCAAAAATTAAAGATTGAATTAAAAGTCCAAATTGTAAAATGAAAAAAGCCCAAAAGAACAATTCTAAGAATGCAGAGTTCTTGATAGATTTCTTTACTGTTTTCACACCAAGTTCTAAGTAATCAACTGAATATTCTGATTCTTCATATGTAACTGTTTTCATAACGAAGAGTTAGGTTAAAAGAAGGAGTCAAAGTGTTATAAGTTATTGTTTCACCGTTCCTTAAGACTGTAGGGTAGGTAATGATAAAAAAAGTAAGGAAGTGGGAATCAATACAACAGGTATCACTTCCGTCTCTACCTATTTTCTAAAAGAAATAAATCTGCTTTTTCAGCAAGCCAATCATCAGTTATACTTTTAAATTTCTTTCCAGGAAATAACATAAAAGAACCTAACAAAATATCTATATCTCCATCTCCATCAAAATCTCCATCATCCATCACTAGAAATCTTCCGGCTAACCCTGTTGAAAAAGTACTGGATTCAAAATCAAAATTGGCTGCATTTTTATTTTCTAAGTATACGAAATTCTCTTGTGGTACAAACTCAAAGTCAGGAAAAAAAGACATAACTGCCAAATCAATATCTCCATCTAGATCATAGTCATTTGCCAAAACTCTAGTTGCGCCATAAATCGGATAAAACCATTTTTCTTCAAATTGGTTCTCCCCATCATTCATAAATATTCGAACGCCATGATATGGTTTGGAAAAAATGGAATAGTCGGCATTGTCGCCATTGACCAAGACAATATCCAAATGATCATCGCCATTGTAGTCCATTAGTTGGAACCAACTTGAGCCATACTCTGAACCCATTTTAATTACGTGCTCTAGGCGGAAAGTCAAATCTTCCTCTTGATATAAAATATAAACACCTTCTTTGCCTTGGGAAGCCAAAGCAATAATATCTTTTTTTCCATCCTTATTGAGATCCGCAACTGCGGTTCTAATTATTCCAGGCAACGCCAAAAGAGTTCTTTTCTCTACCTGCTCACCCGCTTGAATTAACATGGAAAGTTGACCCGTAAGATTTCCAAATTCGCAAATTAATACTTCTTCTACTTGATCATCATCCAAATCGACCACTTGTGAATACACCGGCCGATGCAACTCTTTAGCTAAGATCGTTTGTTGACCATTTTGATATTTGGAAGTAACTCCAAACGGTTTTTCGCTTGGATTCATAAATCCTATTTCCGTAAAGTAGGTAGCATCATTTAGCTCATGGTAAGAAATCAAGGGAGAATCAAAGGAGGGTACTTCAACTGCTGAGGACGGCCAATGAACGGTTTTCCCTAGAGCATTTCCAACAATGAAATGATTTTTTAAGGAATCAAATTGAATATTGGTAATCACCGACAAGTCTTCGGAATCAAGTGAAATTGGTTTGGGAGAAAATTGAGTAATTGCCACATTGCGTTGATTCCTCGTGGTGTCAGTTTCTATTTTATCAGGAGCATTGGAAATCACATAGTCATGAATCTGCATCCACGTTATACTATCAATTAAGGGTTGGGATGGATAAACCCCACTCATCCTGATAAACAAATTTTCTTCCATGGTATTTCTGGCCAATGGATCATATCCATCGTATTTATATCCTAGTCTAGCCGCCATTTCAGGGAGGACTTTCTTCTCCCAAATGTCTTTTGGTATATTCGCTGGGCTAGGAGTGAGGTGGCAACTGGTGCAGTAGTTATTAAAGTGTTCCTCTGGCGTACTTGCTTGTTCGGAAGGTAGATTGCAGGAAAAATAGATCAATATTAAAATAAAAGGAAGTAAGGTTATGCTTCTTTTCATAAGGCGAGTGGTGGTGTTAATTGAGAGTGTCTTCACTCAGGGTATTTGTTAAATTCAATCATTCCAAAAGCTTAAACTGTTATCTTCACAGATTTTGGTTACGACTCTGATCGCTTCAGAAAACAACCTTTATTCAACTTAGTAATATTTGAATAGTTAGAAAGCGAATCGATTTAAGCTTTAAGATAATATACAACATGATATTCCCAAGATGGTTTAGTATGTTGGGAAAATTATTGCTACTACTGTTCATTTTCTTGATATCAATTTTTTCAAACCTTTCCGCCTCAGTCATTAATTCGTTTTTGGCTTATTTAAAAGAATTTGTATCTGCTAATTTGATTCTAACAAAGAGAAGATACTTAAAAGATAAAAGCTATATTTCGTTTTATTTAAATTTTAAAAATTAGACAGATGAAATTAACTCACTCATTTTTGGTTTTAGTATGCTTTTTTATTTTTCAGATTATTTATATTTCTCCAGTCCTTGCTCAAGGAGGAGGAGCTTCATTTCTCTATGGAGATGCATTGCCCGATGCACCTGAAATGTCTGCACGAGGAGAACATCAAGTTGGAGTTCGTACGCTTAAGTTTATCAATGAAGGACAAATTGATATTCTAAATTCAAAGGAAGGAGTTGCCCCACTTTATGATCGTCCATTGACCGTAGAAGTTTGGTATCCAGCCACATTGCCTGAAGGTGAAAAAGAATTAGTTATTTATGATGAGGTGATGGGAACTTCTAATAATCCGCAACGGCCATTGCTGCCATTTACTTTTGAAGGGAGAGCATCGAGAGAGGCGAAGCCGATTGCCGATCTGGGGAAATTTCCTTTGGTAATTGTTTCACATGGATATGTTGGATCGAGAATACTACTAACTTATTTGACAGAGAATCTGGCGTCCAAAGGATATGTGGTAGTAGCCATAGATCATACTGAATCTACTTTTCGAGATGCCGCTCCTTTTCCGAGTACTTTGCTCAATCGCTCGAAAGATGTTTTATTTGTGATGGATCAAATAGCTGAACTTGGGAAAACTAATTCCAAACATTTTTTAGCAGGAATAGTAGATGTTGAAACTACTGGACTAGTTGGTTATTCGATGGGAGGTTATGGCGTATTGAATGTTGCAGGAGCAGGATATAGTAAAGAAGCGGTGCAATTTTTTGCAGGGATGACCGGAGGAAGTAACGCTCTCGCCGAAAGGACTTATGGTGACGAAACGTATGCGTCAACAGTAGATCCACGGGTAAAGGCAGTAGTTGCTTTTGCACCTTGGGGGATGCGGGAGAAAATTTGGAATTTGGAAGGACTGAAAGGGTTGAAGGTTCCTACTTTTTTTGTTGCAGGAAGTGAAGATGATATTTCTGGATATGAAAAAGGGATCAAAGCTATCTTCGAAGGAGCCGCAAATGCTAACCGATACTTGTTGACCTATAAAAATGCTCGTCATAATGTGGCACCTAATCCTCCACCTTCAGCTGCGTTGCAACCAGGGTTACATATTGATGAATACTATCGTTATGCTGAACCTTCTTGGGATGAAAGACGCATCAATAATATCAATCAACATTTTGTAACTGTGTTTTTGGGGATTCACTTAAAGCAATTAGATTTTGGAAAATATTTGGATTTGAAAGAAGATTCTAATGAGGAAAATTGGACTGGGTTTAAGCCTCGGTCTTCCACCGGTTTGGAGTTGTTGCATATGGAATCAAAATAGCTTTGACTTTTTTATATTTTGTAAAAGTATTGTTAGGGGGATATAGTTTTATAATTACATTTTTATAACAATACTTTTACAAAAAAAAAATACGCATATCTGGTAAGGTTGCTTAAATCCTCTTTTTCCTAAACCTACCACCAAACAATAAAAAAAGCGACATAAGAATCTTGATATTTTTGCCAAAAGAATGGAGCTTGTTTTTCTTTAATACTGGTGTTAATGTGTTTTTCTATACCATTAAAGTCTGTCCAAATTTCGTTTTCAGATGGGTCCATTCCCCATTCCTTTTTGGAAGGGATATAATAGTTTTTTGCGGAATGATCAAAGCGGAGAAATGTCTCCATATTTAGATAATACCCTTTAATGGCTTTTTCATAAATAGGGCTAAAACTTCCTTTGTACTGGTAAGGAATAAATAAGGAAACTAATAAACATAGCGCTTGTGAAACTTCGTCAATTTCTATTTTATTAAATATTGATTTAGTGCAGCTATGGTAGAGTAAAGGAAATTGTTTGCTTTTTATTTTTTCTAATTTCTCTCGCAAAGAATCATTCCTATTCGGCCCAATCCAGTTGTTGATTGGTTCCGAAGAGATGCTAGGGTCAAATAGATAAAACTTATAGGCTAATTCTACATGAGTCAACTGCTTGGTAATGTTATTTTTGATAATGAAATCAATTTCGCCTATGGTTTTTTTACCGTCCATTACCTGCACATTTTCATAAAGCACTTTGTAGTTGGTAGATGATTTGATTAGTTCAGCAACAATTTTTTCTGCCAAATGTCCCAATCTTAAATTGGTGGGTAATTGAAAATCCAACTCAGTTACTAAGTCTAATGCTGGTAAATTAAAAGTTGGTAAACCCGTAATTGAAAAGTCTAGACTACTCGATTTTAAGATGGAGGCTATCCTTTGTTTAGTTTTCATATTAATATATTTAGGTATAAGTTATCACAATTTCAAAGCCCTTTTCGGGTTCTTTTTTTCAATTGAGAAATGCGACCTTCATAATATTCTTTTAATTCATCCACAAAAGTTAATGGATTTTTATACTCGGTAATGACTTTAAAGAGTTCATGACTTTTTGCTAAATCAATCTCCTTTTCTAGTCGTTCTTTTTCTTGTTGCAAATAATTATCTTGGGAAAAAACTTTTATTTTAGCAGCAGCATCAGTTAGCACGATAGGTGTATTTCCCTTGAATATATGAGCATGATACGCTCGTAATTTTTCCAGGCTTTCCGTCTTATAAATTTCGATGAGTCGGGTTGTAATTTCCGTAGCGATATCTGTTTCTTTTTCATTCATGGAAAATTTATCTGGATGCACCTGCAACATCGCTTCTCGGTATAATCTTTTTTTCTCCTTTTGTTGTTCAACTGGAATAACACTTTTTTTCTTTTTAGAAATGATTTGTAATCCCTTAGGTTCCTGATAATTTTTACCCCGCTTTTTTTGCTCTAACCGTTTTACTTTTTTTGCCTTTTTGATTTTTTTATATAAAATAAATAACTCCTGTTCTTCCACAATTAAATCACTTAGATGAGAACCAAGTGTAGCCCCAAAAGCTTGAGTTTCTTTTTGGATTTCTGCTAGCTCGTGTTGGAGTATTTGAATCTGGTCTTGTAATTTTTTCTGATCGGTATGATTGGGAACAGGGAGCCTTTTTTTAGACATGGGGTAGTTTTTTTTGAATATCGAATATCGAATAACGATTTGAGCAGTTTGACGATATTATTTGTATCCTCTATGCGAAGTTTTGTCAAAAATTCTCAATTCGATATTCGATATTCGATATTCGATATTTTCCTTTTCCCCAAATTATATTTTCTCAACAAAATCCAAAAAGACTTTCTTATGAAGCTCCAAATCCAGATTAGGAGAAAGTGCCACCCTAGCAATATAATCTTTGTCGCCTTCCTTAGTCGTCCCTTGAGTAGAGGTTGCAGGTATTGTCCAGTAACATCCTTTTAGCTGCCCATAGCTCACACAGTATTTACTTTCATTAGGGATTTCTGTAATCATCAAATTGATCAATTTATGATTTAAGGCTCTTTTGTAAGTTTCTCTTTCTTCATTGGTATCTCCTTTGGTGGGAAGATCTAATGAAAACACAGAAGGGGTAAACCCTTGTTTTGCCAATTCTTCTGAAACAAAATTAATCTTCGCGGCTGGTAAAGTAGCGTTGATGAAGTTTACAAATTCACGGGTGTTCGTATAAGCATCCTGAATTCTCTGATTCATGGAAGGTAATTGTTTGGCTAATATTTCATATTGAAGATTAGTAGCTTCGTTATCGCAAAGGCAGAGATGTAATGCTATCTTTTCCATCAAAGCTTCCGTTTTTTTATTTCCGACACAGTAGCCAGCAGTACATCGTCCACCACTTGGAAATTTCGATCCACTAGCATATGATATGGTTCTAATGGTTGAGAGTATTTCCCCTTCCCCCAAAAAGAGAACATTAGGACAAAACGTTTGATCTAAAATAAAAACTGGATCGACAGCCACTTCACCAGTTGCCGTTTTACGGGCTGCACTTAAAACATTTTTTAATTTGATCAGATCTGGAACTTCAACTCTAGGGTTGGTTGGAATTTCAGCGATGATGTAAGGGACAGCATCTTCGTGCGCTATGGTAGCTAAAACGGCATCAATACTTTGAACCATATCATGATCACCATCAACTGCTAAATCCACTACTTCAACATTATCAATGCAAGCGGCAACTCGTCTGGCTTGGTCATTTGTTCCACCATAACAATTTGTAGGAACAATAATTTTGATCGCTTTTCCTTGATGCTCTTCTAGTGCATCGTGAATAAGACCCATTATAATCGCATATTGAATAGATAGCCCACTAGAACCAACTAGTGCCTTTGTAGTTGTACCAGTAACTTCTGCAATGGAATTTAAGACTATTGTTTTATTAGTCTCGACATTATGTTTCTTAGTATCAGAGGAAGATTGCCCTGTTATAAACTTCAAGGCAGCAAGAGAATTGACTGGCGTCATGGCAATGGTCTCTCTTCTTCGGACATGCTGAACGTTTGAAATGTAACTTTTGTTTTGTTCCCCATTTATTAATAAAACACTTCCAAGGTGAGCAGGAAGATTGATGGAAAAGTCAATATTTGGGGTGAGCTTAAAATTAGACATTTCATCTTGTTGTGAAATAAAAATGGTACTGCCGTCAAACACGGAAACCTCTGCTACATTGTCAACCTTCTTTAATTCAAATTGATAACCATAAATACGCCGCAATATTTCAACCTCAAAAGACTGCGGTAATTCATCAGTATAAATGATTTGGGTGTTTTTGTTATCTAATAAATTTTGTCTTAGAATGGCTAGAATAGGAATCGTCTGTGATGAAAAACTGATTACCTGATTTGGATCTAGATTATTTAAGTTGGCAATTACCCATTCTAGGATACAAGATAATGGATGGCCTAATCGAATATAGTCGTAAGCAGTAGGTATCTCACTTAGTGCGGATGATTCCGAATTGTTGTCATTAAATAAGTTTTCAAACTGTTCTAAGAATTGAACTTTAGCCAATTTCTCGTCATAAATATCTAGTCGATGAGTGGTTAAATTCAACCAGCCTGTTGGCATATTTTCTAATACCTCTTTAATGTAATTTAACATTTTATTCTCTTCCATAATTTTCTCCTTTTAACGGATCGCAATGTACATTAATTAGATTCATTTTAAAAGTGTTAGAAGACGTTTTGTTAGATTGGGAACAATGTTCAGTTTGTAAAAAAAACGTTCTTTCATTTATTTTCATAAACGATATATATAGAATTTTTTTTTCTATCTCAATATTGGATGTCTCTATATTTGAGAAATGTAAATGTATTGTTATTTTTTAAAAAAATAGAACGTGGGATTGGATGTGGAGTAACTAAAAAGCCTTTTGAGGGGGATTCTTATGTTGGGTTCATGGTGAGAGGAAATAATTCTAATGAACCCATTTCCCAAAAATTAGTTACTCCAATTCAAGCAGGTAATTGTTACGGATTCAAAATTGCCATTTGTAAATCTGAAATATACTCGAGTGTAGTAGGAAGACCACATGTTCATCCGAATTATGGAAATAAAATAATCCTAAAACTATTTCCTTTTCAACACCAACTGCGTCGCCTGCAACCCCATCATTTTATTAAACAGCTCTCGCAAATCCCCATACTCATCAGGATAAATTAGCGGTTGGGAAATTTTATAATTACTAGAAAGTTGGATATTTCTTCCACTTAATTGAGCAAACACATACGTGTAAGAAATCTTTTTACTAGCAGTTGAAAACTTGATATTTTTTGGAATTTCTGCCAATTCATATCCTGCTGGAATCGTTAGATTATAAATATATTTTTCCGAAGAAGGTAAGATGAAATCAACGGGTAAATATCGAATCGGATTGATAAAAGGGTTTTTTTCCAAATGCTTTTTAATGAATGGGTTCAAATAAATAATATCTGCTTCCAGACCATCTTCCATGGTTTTACTGAAGTAGCAAGTAACTGAAAATGGCTTTCCCAAATCATGAGAATTTTTTACTGTAAAGCTATCTAAAGTCATTTCGTCCTCATCAATTGGTTTTTGTAAATATGTGGTTATAAAACTCTTTTTACCTTTTTCTTCATGGAACTTTCTGCGATAATCCACCGCTTCATGTTCGAAGAAAGCAAAGACCGTTTTATACTTCATTTGGTCATTTTCAAACTTTAAATTGTTGATGATGACTGCTCTAGTTTTTAGCGGAAACTTTATTTCGATCCAGCGAGATTCAGATTTATCTAATAAAAAACCCTCTGGCTTTAAATCATTTTTTCCCAACAAATTATAAGGTCTAAACTTACTGATCGCATCCATCAAAATATCTTTTTCCCCAATTTTCACATAAGCTATAACATGATTAAACTGACTATAAAGCGGATAATTTTTAGTGATCATCCCATTTCCTTTCGTGCTGACTATCAACGGGTTAGCGTCCAATCCAGCACTTTGTAAAAGTCGAACTAAGCAAAGATTAATTTCAGCGCTGTTTCCTCTTTTTTGTTCTATAATAGTGGAGAATTTCTCTTTTGGAAACAAGCGGTATTTTCCATTCCAATCCATTTCATCTTGTACAAAAGAATAAATCTTTTTTACCTTTTCTAATGGTTCATCATTCTCATCGATGATTTGAAGCAACATTTTATTAGCTAATCTTTTTCGGTTTAGGATGTTTTTATAATTTTGATGTTCAAGAATATCTTTGGCTAATTTTTCCCAAGATGTCATCAACTGCACATACTCTGAACCACCAGAAGAATATCGTTTATAGCCAGCTAATTGAAATCGGATAGATTCTACATAATCTTCAGGGTTTGGGCAGAAAGGTTCTTTCTTGAGCGGAGGTAAATTTTCAAGAGACCACGAGTTGGCATCTTTATTTCCATACTTTTTGATGAGTCGGTTTCCATTGTAAACTATCTTATAATCTAGGTTGCTTCCCACCGAAACATTTAGCTGACTTTTGAGCGTCGGCAGACTCTTTTGGAAAGTCCATTCCTCCAAAGAAACGACACTCTCTGACTTTTTAGAATATTGATATTCAATGATAGAACCAACTTTGACATTTGGAAAAGTAAACCTTTTTTCTTTCCAATTTTCGGTGGCATCAACGGTATAGATATCACCTTTTTTTATTCTTATTTTCTTTAATTCTCCATCATCAGAAATATTGATAGTCTGAGCTTTTACCTTGAAAATTCGCTCGTTATTATCTTTAGAAAAATAAGGTAAAACAATATTGGCTTCGTCAACTCCTTTTTTATTTAAAATTTTAATTCGAGTATGGCGAGTAATTTCTACAGCATTTCCCATAAAGTCGATCACCCCAAAATCACAAAGAATCACGGCATTAGCATCGGTATCAAGTTCTGTTGACGTAATTATTTTTTCAGCTTTTGAAACTTTGCCAAAGCGAATGGGATCTTTTTGAGAGAAAACAATGGTTGGAAAAATTAGGATAGAAAGCAGTAATAAAGAAAAACGCATAGCTATATTATTTTTGAATAAATTAATGGATTCAAAAATAGTCAAACTAATTGGAAAAGGTGAACGAATGGAAAGGTTGGGTGGTGGTATTTTACTTACAAGGTGACTTGGAGTCACCTTGTAAGTAGCCCCTCAAAATCAAAAAGAAATAAAACTATTCACCAAGAAAAACAAAATCAAATAAATCCATAGCACATCTAGGTAGTGCCAATAAGTAGTAAGTAAATTCAGTTTCAATTGCTTTTCTGGATCAGAAAAATAAACCAAAACACTTACCGGTTCTTTCATTCGTTTTTCAGCTACATAATAAAAAAGTAAGAGAAATGGCAAACCAGCCAAAAGGTGAGCAAAGTGCAATGCTGAAATTAAATATAAATAGGATGATAAATTAGAGGCTAAAAATTGGGAATCCAACTGACTGCTCAAATCATTCCAACCGATAAATTGGCCAACCATAAAAATAATGGTCAAGACAATCGTTACTTTTAGAGCATGCTGATAATCAGTCGTATTATCTTCTAGATAAGCTCTGTTCGCCCAATTAATGGCCCAACTACTCGCCAATAAAACCATGGTATTGAAGAAAAAAACCGGAGATAAACTGATCGGCGCAATTTCTGGAAATTGGACTCGCGTATAAACGTACGCCGCCGAAAATGCAAAGAATAGCATAGTTATACTAAACAAGCCTAACGTTAATGCAATATTATACGGATGAAATCTGAGAGAATGATATTCATTCGGATCATGTATCTTTTTTTGAAGCTTACCTTTCATTGTAGTATTTTCTGTAAAAATGATTAACCACATTATAATAGCATAAGATGTTTTTTGTTCATTAGTTTTTACATTTACTGCGTATTTAGTTTCAAAATTACATTAAAATGAATATTGAAGAATTTAGAAATTATTGTTTGTCAAAAAAAGCGGTGACGGAAGATTTCCCATTTGATGAAACTACCTTAGTTTTTAAAGTGATGGGAAAAATGTTCGCTTTGACGGGATTGAATGCCGAAGAATTTAGAGTGAATTTAAAATGCGATCCCGAATATTCAATCGAACTTCGAGAAGAATATGAAGACATTATTCCAGGTTGGCACATGAGTAAAAAACATTGGAACACAGTTTATTTTGAAAATGGTTTAGAAATGAGTTTCCTTTGCGAATTAATTGACCATTCCTATGATCTGGTGGTGAAGAAATTAAAGAAGGCAGATCGGGAGTTTTTGGAAAATATTTGAATTTGAAATGTTATTTTATTTTTTTAAAAAACAACTATCATCGAAAATATAAAAACAGATTACATCATCGTCGGACAAGGAATCACCGGCACTTTATTAGCTCATGCACTTTTGGAAAAAGGCAAAACTGTCCAAGTTTTTGACAATAATTATTTCGGAAGTTCCTCTAAAGTAGCTGCAGGTATTATCAATCCTGTGACGGGAAGGAGAATCGTCAAAGGTTGGTTGATTGATGAATTGATTCCCGTTGCTAAAACTTTTTATGAGCGTCTAGAAAAATTGTTGGAGCAAAAATTTTACCATCCCAAGAATGTACTCAGAGTCCTCTTTTCAATCAAAGAGGAAAACCTATGGTTGGAAAAAACGGGTGATGCTTTAGTGGAAAAGTATGTGCTAGAATCCAACGATTATGGTTTGTTCAAAAATAAAATTACAGAAGGGGAGGCTTTAGGAGAAGTTCAATATTCAGCACAAATAGACATGCCTCTTTTATTGGAAAAATCAAAAGAGTATTTTTCCAATAAAAAATTAATGAATGTAGAACTATTTGATTATAAGCAAGTTAAGTTTGAAAATGAAAAGGTTTTTTATAAAAATGTAGCAGCGGAAAAGATTATTTTTTGTGAAGGACACCAAGGAAGGAGTAATCCATGGTTTGGAAATTTACCCTTTGAAGTAGCCAAAGGGGAAGTACTTTTTGTCAAAATTCCAAACGCTAATTTTGATAAAATATTAAAGCATAAATTATTCATTGTTCCATTGCAAAATGATATTTATTGGATAGGTTCTACTTACGAATGGGATAAACTTGATGAACTGCCTACTGAAAAAGAGAAGCAATCTTTAATCAAAAAATTAGATAAAATTTTGACGGTTCCTTACGAAATCGTAGATCACCTAGCAGCCATTCGTCCATCCTCTACTGACCGACGACCATTACTTGGCTTGCATCCTGAGCATGCCTGTTTGGGAATCGTAAATGGAATGGGAACCAAGGGAGCTTCGTTGGCTCCGTATTTTGTCAATCAGTTTGTAGCATTTCTTTTGGAAGAAAAATCAATTAATCAAGATGCGAGTATTGAGCGATTTGCCAAGTAGGGTTTAGGACGTAAAATGGTGAGTACAAAAAACAGTTTGTAAAGATTTTTTCATCTAGATGACTTTATATGGTTGAAGAAACTGGAGTGCTGGTGAGTGCAAAAAAGAAGAGTTCTTTAAACTTTAAACTTTAAGGAACTCTCTAGTCCTCAAAAACGCTCCCGCAAGTTTCTCAAAATATGCCGAGCAAATTATGAAAGCTTTTCAATAATTTGATTGATATAATCAATTCGATTCTGAATTTCAAGCGTATCCTTACTTTCGATAAGTTTTTCGATTGTTTTGAAATTATCGGGTTTTATAGTGTTGTATTTAAAAATAGAATAAGCCAGCGACAATTCATTAATTTTTTTGATGGAACGTAATTTTTGACCTGCAAAATTATTATTTTTAGCTGCTTGCAAATAATGCATTAAAGAAGTCATTTGCATTTTTTTTCTTTCATTCCAACTTACTTTATTTTTTAATTTATTCGGCAAGTAGAAATAAGCTCTTCCCAGATAGACATCAGTATATTTCTTCTCCACATCATATATCTCTATGAATTTTTTCAAGATTTCAAAATCAGATATTTGGTGTAATAATTTGTAGGTAAATCGGTTTTTATTTTTTTCATAAGAATAACCAACTAACTCAATCAATTGATATCGAGTCAAATTATTTTCAGGCAAAAGTAAAGCAGATTGATATCTTTCATTTTCTAACAATTTTTTGATCTTCAATTTTCCTTTTTCAAAATTTCCAGCTTCGACCCATGTCCGACTTTGTTCTACAAATTCATTTATATTTAATTTCTCTGACTCTTCAAGCGGATTATTAGCAATAATTACTTTTGATTTAAGTAGCGGTTTTCGATTGATTTTGTGGTCATCATGTTTAGGCGAATAGTTTTGTTGCCCTGAGGAAGCTCCTTTTCCGGTTAAGCCTTTATCAGGCTTTTGGTTGTCATAAAAGAAGTGATATGAGGTGTAGAAAAGAATGGCAAAAAGGCAAATCCCTAGAAATGTAAATATATTGTTGTTAGATAATTTATTAGAGGTAGCTTTATCGGGTGCAGTTTTATCGTGGGTGATTATAATATGATTTGACTCATTCTCAATGAAAATTTGTCTAGGAATGTGATGGGAACAAGTTGAATTCTGACATTGATATACGATTACTTTTCCGTGTTCTTGTTCCCATTTTTCTTGGGAAATCAACTTATCGTTACACCTCGGACTTGGACAAGCTATGGTACCATATTCTTTGATTGCTTTTTCAATATTTTGCAAAGAATTATTGGAAGGTATAGATTTATCTGATTCCATATTTCATTTCATTTTAATTTTATTTAATTTTATTTAATTTTATTT
>Ga0115005_10002966_pt1 | contig 13493 bp, 9 predicted proteins | sample ArcOceMetagenome_FD_87163 | JGI IMG/M metagenome (GOLD analysis project Ga0115005, IMG submission 87163) | Marine eukaryotic phytoplankton communities from Arctic Ocean - Arctic Ocean - Greenland ARC118M Metagenome | ecosystem: Environmental > Aquatic > Marine > Oceanic | place: Arctic Ocean... | reverse complement strand
GTTGGATAGCTTGATCGATTGAATTGAATTGAATTGTTTCCTTGCTTGGTAGCCGTTGTTGATATTCTCCATCCAATTCAAAATCTTCCAATGCATTCCGCGAAATTCGAAAACAAACCCCGCGAAACTCGTATGCTTGCTCGTTGCATGTCACCAAAATAAACAGAACCCTCTTTTCGCTCGCTGCTGATCGAAAAAGTGAAAGGAAAGATCCAATCCATCAACTGCCAAGAACTCTGCCAATTGACCCATTGCAGCGATCTAAAACTCTTGCAAAAACAATACAATCCATTCTTTTGATCTAAACTGTCAAATCAAAACAACTCAACAATGTCAACAAACGAATCATGCGACGTGGGACTCTGGGGCCTCGCAGTAATGGGACAAAACTTTGCTCTCAACATGGCTTCCCACGGCTTCCAAGTAGTAGTCGGCAACCGCACCCCTTCCAAGGTAGACCTCACCGTCCAACGCGCAACTGCAGAAGGCAACCTGCCCTTAATCGGATCCACCGGCCATGAAGACTTTATTTCCAAACTCAAGAAACCCCGCAAGATCATTCTATTGGTCATGGCGGGAAAACCCGTAGATGAGACCATTGCCGCCCTCTCAGAGCATCTCGAACCCGGTGACTTGATCGTGGACGGTGGGAATGAATGGTATCCCAATTCCATCCGTCGCGCTGAAGAATGCGAGAAGAGGGGGATCTTGTTTATGGGGATGGGAATCAGTGGGGGTGAGGAAGGGGCGAGGAACGGTCCCTCCCTCATGCCCGGTGGGAAGAGGAAGGCGTATGATCTTATGGAGCCGATCTTGATGAAGTGTGCAGCGCAGGTAGAGGATGGAGCTTGTACTGGATACCTTGGTCCCATTGGAGCTGGAAATTATGTCAAGATGGTTCATAATGGGATTGAATATGGGGATATGCAGTTGATTGCGGAGGTTTATGATTGTTTGAAAGGAATTGTAGGAATGACAAATGTGGATATGTCGAGGCAATTTGCAAGGTGGAATGACGGGGATTTGTCTTCTTATTTGATTGAGATCACTGCCAAAATTCTTGCCAAGGAAGATGATGTCACAGGCACAGGATATGTTTTGGATTATGTAAGTCAATGTATCTATCTATCTTATTGGTTGAGACAGACGGCATTGTCTGACTATATTATATCATACACCTATTTGCTGTACTTTTCCAAAGATTCTTGACAAGACAGGTATGAAAGGAACAGGTCGTTGGACTGTCCAAGAGGCAGCAGAACAAAGTGTTGCAGCACCCACCATCACCGCATCTCTCGACTCGCGTTACATCAGCGGACGCAAGGATGAACGCGTCGCAGCAAGCTCCATCCTCCAAGGACCGCCTGAAGTACCCAACATATCCAAACCGCAAATCATTGACGATTTAGGAGCAGCCCTCTACTGTGCCAAAGTGTGCTCCTATGCACAGGGAGTAGGGCTTATCAAAGCAGCTTCCGACGTGAATGAGTGGGATGTCGATCTATCCCAATGCGTTAAAATGTGGAAAGGGGGATGCATCATCCGTGCCAAACTATTGGATAAGATCCAGGCGGCCCTCGTCAATGATCCCTCTCTCCTCAATCTCATGGTAGATCCTGGTTTTGCCAATGAGTTGAATGCTCGCCAGATGTCTTGGAGGAGGATTGTGACACTTTGTGTCGCGTCTGGGGTACCCTGCCCTGCGTTGAGTGCCAGTTTGAACTATTTTGATTCTTATAGGCGTGAGAGATTGCCTGCTAATTTGACGCAGGCCCAGCGTGACTTCTTTGGAGGGCATACTTATGAACGTACGGATAGGGAGGGACCTTTCCATTGTGCTTGGACAAAGACTCACAAGGATATTGGTAACGTTAACGAGAGAACGAAAGGTGAACAGAGCCGCCTTTAAGCCCGTGCGCTTTTGGAGAAGAGTTTTCATGGAAAATTAACCAAGTTCAAAAGTGTTTTAGAGTGCATTGTAGTTTTGGGACAGATATGAATTTTAATCTTTTACGATTGAATGACTCCATCTTATTTAAAAAAGACGATTTGTTGCATTTTATTCTTCAATTAGCCAATTGTCTTTTGGAAATAAAATCCCTGGTCACGTGCGTCCGGAGAGTGAACGAAAAGTCAGAGATCCTTAACTGAAAGTAATTGATTCTTCATCAACAGGTTCTCTTGGCTCCTCGCTTAGATTTCCGTCTTCACCTTTATGTTTCAAGCTTGTTATAATGGAAGTAGGTCTAGTTTTCCTTTTTACCTTCAAATTTTGCCAGTCTAGCAAGTCTAGCCTTCTCTTCTAAATTCACACCGTCACTTAGTTTGCCAAAAGAAAATACCTTCGTTGATGTCGACGAACCTAATCTGTGACCCTTCATGGCCTTTCGAAAGATTAAAACCCACACTCCCAGGAAAAATCCAATGATAAAAACTAGTTTTTTTACATTGATTCCTCCAGAATCCGTCTTCTCATGTGTTGCTGTTGTCGTCGAAGCACCATAATCCTTCTTGTGTTTACGTTCCTCCCTAAGTTCTGCATCTGTTTTAGCATAGTCTGGTCTCTCGATATTGTTTTCGTCCCAATATTTCTGAGATCTTGGAACCTTTGCAGCTTCTGGACCGTCAGGATTTCCCGTCCATTTTACTTGCGTGCCTGACACTGAGGAAATTTTGGCAGAGATTAGTACTATTACTATGAAGCTGATAGGTTTCATTTTAGATCCTTTTGTGTAATAATCACAGGCATTCGATGATGTACTTGTACTGAGAACTGAGATGCACTGATGCACTGTCTGTTCTCTGGTCTGTCTGGGTAAACAAGTGCAACCTCAGTATTAAAAGTAATTTTAATCTTGGAAGCGTCCTTGAAGGATAACAATATGACACCGTGGCCGAGCGGTTAAGGCGACCGACTAGAAATCGATTGGGTTTATCCCGCGTAGGTTCGAGTCCTGCCGGTGTCGACGTTTTTGTTCGTGGAGTTCTTCTGACAAGAACTGCAGATCCGAAATGGCGATGATGATATTATGCTGATTGTTTTCAGGTTGTGGTTTACCAAAAGCAATGACGAGTTTTTGCTTTCGAGAGTTACACGTATTGTTGTACTGTATGTATCGCTTGACTGTACATAGTCTCTTCGACAGTTTGCGATTTAAAAAAAATCAGGAGGTCCCTTGTCGCCAAATTTCCTAGTCGGAATTTACTCGTCCATAGTACTGTAGATTAGTTTTTTTTTTAAAGCCCTGTACTAGCAGAGATCCTGGTATCTGAATAGTAGCAGGTGCAGGGCATGGCAGTGTATGAGTTATAATTCATTTGGAGTATTTGGTGGATAGTTCGTTTGTAAAAAGGTAGTATGTAACGACTCCTGTGGCATGGATGAAAAGAAGTGCCTGCAATTGTGAAGTATAGAGCAGTATAGATTTATAAGATGGCTTATTGTTTCTTTTATTTCTACAATTCTTGGTACGTGTATTTTTATGTATCAGCTGTACCTAGGTACACGTACAGTATTGTTTCTAAATTCGTGGAACATTGTGATATAGCAATACTAATGAATTACGCCTCCCCCCGTGCTTCCTTCTACATTTGCTTTGTTCACCCTTTGAATCCCACCCTGACGTCCTTGCCCGCACTCTCATCTCACTCCAGTTGTTGTAGGCAATATGTTCTTCTACTCTCCGTTTTACAAACAATCAACGATGAAAGTTGAAGGGACAGTCCCTTCGAAAAGTAAGACCAAGCCAAGAAGCGCACCAAACAAATTTGAAGGTCACTCCGTGCACTGCTGCAGCAGCGTCAGTAAAGTTTCATCCACAGGATGTAGCAAACATTCTTCCTCCCGTAGTAGGAACCGAGGCAAGTTCTCATCCACAGCGAAAAAAGTCCCCTTCGTCCTGCAATATCTCTTGCTGATACATATTATGTGGACTGACCCCCAGTAGCACATTATCCAATTTCCACACCTCACTGTCCAACGGAAGAGGCTCTGTCGCGAACACATCCAACCCAGTCCCACTCAAACCTCCACTGTTGTCCTTCAACGTTTCAATCAAAGCTTCTTCATCCACACTGCTGGGTCCACGACCGACATTGATAAAATAATAATACACAAAGATTACTGATAAACGCAGAGGCAGTTCTTCTTTGCATTGCTGCTGAAGGCTTCTTTACCAGATATATTCTCTATTTCGGGTGTTACTAGAGGAGCCGCGTAGAGTACATAGTCGCTTTCCCTCATGATACGGTGCAACACTTTGAGGACAGATCGTGTTCCTTCACACGCATTTGGTCGAGGCAAGCAAAGACAACACGGTACGCCGCCATGTACGTGGCCAGTCTCAGAGAATCGATATCAATGGGCCTACAATTCAACAGGATTATGCTCAGTACTACAGTATAGTGCATTTTATATCATGAATACGTGCAATACGACGCTTAGTACAAGTAAATAAATAGTAACTTCCCGAAAAAGTCTTCGAATGGAAATTATGAAATTATGGCGATGGGTCAATGAATAGTGTAATAGCACGACAGGGGTAATAAGTTGAAATGCTTCGATAATCAACATACATCATATATGAAGGTGCCCTACCATTTATATGATTTATTTCATGTAACAAATTTGTGGTGATATTACAATTATTTTTTAACCAAACAATGGCGTCCTGCCTGGCTGGGTAGGAAACGGTTAAGTTTTGTCTCCATTCTTTCGCGCAATAAATTCATCTCCCCATCACCCATCACCAATCACCAAACTCTACGTAGACTACGTGTACTCGTACTTGTACACAAGCGACATTTTAGTTTACCAGCTACACGTAATGTATGTACCAGTTCTTTCTACATTCGACCTTTCAAGCACCTGCGCAGGTTCAGTATTAGACCTGCATAAATACTCTGTATTTGTCCGGTCGGGTAGAAACATATGTGTAGCCATTTGATGTGAAAATATGAGTCAAGAAGAAGAGGTTCTATGCAGCGAAATTCGCAGCTTTGTCAATCCTCTGAGCTTTGCACAGTATCCAACTCACATTTTTCGAGAAATAGTGCTTCAATATATCAGGTCCACGGTCAAGCTCGCATCGTCCTCACAAAATGGGGTATATATGTACGATGAACAGATTATAAATAAGATTTTGTTCTATTCATGTGAGGCCACTTCTCCTGGAACAAAATTCTATAAATCGTACGGAATTCCGTGGGGTTTGTTGTGTGCAAGCCACGATTCATCCCGAAAGGTGTCTGCCTCCAACGAAAGCTCGAAAGCCCATGTCTCTGCCCTGCACATCCTTATTAACGTCCTTGCAGACCCCTGCATCGTGCCACCTTGTCTCACATCTGTGATTGTTCTAGGTATGCTCTCAGTTTGTGTAGAAGTATTTTCTTCAGCATCGTCCTTGTCGGGAATGCAATTGAGATACAGACGTCCTTCGTCACTAATCATAATAGAAAGCGCCATCATGTGTATGATACAACTTCGGCCGTCTGCCATGGTGTCAAAACGGATAGAGAGATATGTGTTTGAGCGAGTGATGTGCAATCTGTCCTTTGATCAACCCGCAGCCAAGAATATACCTACCATTATACAAGGTGTGTTGAGTGATTATAATACCAGAAGAACATTGACAATACTATCAATTGTAAACGATTTGGTGTCAATGAAGAAAGCAAAAGATATAAGGGGATCAGGCATCAATATTGTATACAGGTTGCAAAGACAAGTTATTCTACGTCCAACGATTTTACTTCTCAAAGAAATAGATGCCATCGATGTGTTTCTACTACAACAAAATCAAAATCAAAAGCCAAAGCACAATACAGACTTGTGTTCAAAGTGCCGAAATAAATTGTTCCCTGAAGAAAAGCACAAACGCAAAAGAATGAAAACATCGTCCATGGGAGATTTACATGGTGAGGCATCAGACGATGAGAAGCAATCATCAATATCTTTCAGCTCTCGTTACTCTCAAGTAAGACGCAATGATGCATCAGTTATATTGCCATGGAAAAAATTGATGGGCGTATCTGGGAAAGAATTGCCAAGAGAGTCTTGTTGCATTTGTTCAAAGAGTAACCCTGAGGGAAAATACAATTCTTCTCTGGACATTACTTCTCTCCCCCTGAGCATGATTGAGTTTAGAGCGTCGTTGTACGAGCTAGTTCTTGAATCGTTCGCTTCATCGATGTCCGATGCGGCACAAATACGCCACCTAATGTTATCACATTGTTTTCGCATGTCCGTGAGACATCATCAATCTGCTTCGATCAGACTTTGTGCCATTTTTGCGGCAAATTGTGCTGGCGTTGAAAAAGGTCTTATGGAATACCTACGTTTCATTCTCAAGATCATCGAGAAGGACGTCGAGTCGTGTAATACATTTATGCTGCGAGCCTTTGATAGGGTTGCTGGGTGTATTCATGTTTACCGCGAACTGCTGAAGGACTGTGCCTTATTCGACGACCCTGCATTATTTTTGAGAGGGTTGAGACCACTATTCGATCTTTCGTTGAGATTGAACGATCAAATGAACCCCGATGCAGAACTAGATCCTGTGACCAATAAAATCCTAAAGGAATTGCTAACGAGTATAGGCATATTGATGGTGAAATGGTGTTTCATGATTTCGACGAAACAGCCATCAAATGAAGCCCAACTCGCCTTTAATGGTTATGTTCTTCGCTTTTCTGATGAGTTTGGGAGCATAGACAAATGGTTGGATGATAGAATGTCAGCAAAGGAGAGAAGTCTGGTCACTTCAACGCTTCAAAAACTTGGGATATCGAGCATTTTTGATAGCATAGAGGAAGATGTGGGTGAAGAAGTGGAAGGTTGCAAAAAGGACTTGTGGATTTACGACGAAGCGCACTCCATGCGGGCTGCGTACATTCGAATGGGCCCGAAAGTCAAGAGCAAAAACTTGTTTTCAGATGGTATTATCGAGACCAAACAGGACACAATGATCTCAAAAAGAAAGACTCGGTGCCGAGAAGATAGCATATGCGAAGAACCCATCTTGGACTTCATCAACGACGATATAACACGAGTTATATTTTCGTACCTAGGGTACAAGCTACTGGTCAGAGCAACATCTGTTTGTCGTTCATGGAAAACAATTGGGAACGAAAGCATGTACTGGGAACCCCATTTCCTGAGACGATTCAGACCTATATTCCTAGAAGATATGATTCCTGCTTCCATCAACACTGCCGTCAAACAAGCTTTTATAGTCAAGCATTGCCAACGACAGGCTCTCAATTGGCGGCGACATTTCAATGAAGAGAGGCGACGAGAAAAATCCCTGCAGTCAAGAATATCAAAAGCAGGGTGGAAGCACAGACATTGTCGCGTCTTTGGTTGTAATGTAGTCATTCGAAAGAAGGAAGACGAAAAAAAACATGACCAAGTTCATTTAAAAGATACCCAAAAGAAGTTGGCCATTATAGAGAGGGCGGAAAAAAGAAGGATTGTCAAGTTGGAAAGAGAGAAGTTGCAGAGACAGGCAAAGGCGAGTAAAGTACCCAAGTCGTCCGAAACTAAGGGTTGTGGCAAGTGATGTTATGAAAAAGATGGTATGGAACTGTTTATTTTACACGCATACTCTCGCTGACGCACATATATAAGCAACTAAAAGTAAACTAAAGAAATGAAATCAAGCGAATAAGCTCTAATTTAAAGTCCTAGCCAGCTTCCTAAAAACACTCTGGAATTCCACATGGCATGGATCAAAATAGTTACCAACAGGTTCCCACTCTTGGCATAGAGCGCAGCCCACGTCCAACCAAGAATAGCAAGAGGAATAGCTCCAGTGGTGGACACATGATGGACTGAGAATACAATCCCACTCACAAAGACCGCCGGCCAAAATTTCATTTGCAAACAAAGAGCAGGAAGCAGAAACCCTCTGTACAGCACTTCCTCCCACCACGGTGCTGAAATACAGGGCGCAATGTATCCCACGATACTCGCTGCGATATCATTGTTTTCGGGATTGATAAGCTGAGAAACTACCCCCTCCCCCGCCAGTTCAAAAACGTGAGCTGGTAATAGGACTTGATTCAAAAAGTCGGCAATATTGAAGAACCAAGATGAAATAAAGTATCCCCCAATGGTCCACCACATCCAATTTGCATTCCACTTGTTCGTATACCACTTATACTTCTGCTTGATAGTCTTCACTGGCGATACTGCACCGGTAGGTGCACTTGCAGTATTCTTCTCAGAATCCTCCCCTGCGTCTACATCTTCCTCCTCCACCTCATAAATCCTCCCACCTCCACCAAAGAACGGCCGCGGCCGCAAACACAACCCCAAAATCCCACTCCCGATCAAAACCCAAGCCATATGCCCCCCCAGAACCACCAAACTTCTGTGCATCGCAATACTCATCGGAACGCCCAATCCTGCCAAAGCATACATGTACAGCTCCACCATGGCTGCGAGACGCCCTGTGAAAAAGTATGCTGCGAAGAGTAGACCGAGGGCCACCATGGATGTGATTTTCGGGGACGTAGTGTCGGGGCTGGGTTTGGGAAATTTCCAAGGTCCATTTTTGTAATTGTCCATTCCGGCGAATAGACTGGGTATCGTCACGACTGGTTTCGGTTTCTCGACATTATTGGATTCCGATTCCGTTCTCGATTCCGATTCGTCCTCTTGATTCTGTTCAAATGTTTTGACATCTCGAATCTGTTTTTTTCTCAACAGTGCAATGGTGGTGAAACTGACGATACCGGCCAAGGAATCCAAACCGATGGATTGGAACCTCCCCTGATTGTTGGGTATAAGTTGAAATGGAAATATGATGGAGTGCTGGGTGAGGACTGTCAGGTGGATGATATAGAGGGAAATTAGAGTCACTAGTTGCACGGGTGGTGGGATATTTTGCGCTTTGTGGATTATTTTGTCGAGCAGGGCATTCAATTTCATTCTTCGAGATGATGTTGTGGATGTCCTGGAATTGGGACTTTCTTCGGATGACGTTGTTGAGATATTCCTACGGGTAGATGAGTGTACACCTTTATTTCGAAAGGTTCCTACGTGTATGTGTCCTAGTATCGGTTTCATGTTTGATTGTGATTGTGGCATGAAGTGAATCTGCCTACTCTGAACATTCTTTCCAAATGTGTTTCTATTCGAATTCACCATGGAATGAGACGAGAATGCCGTCACGTGTATGGATATGGATGGCCATACAATTAGTAGTGCCACCAATGATATGTTCCTCATTTGATTTCGATAGTATGGTACTTGTATATTGCGAATGCGAGTATTACTCTTTGTTTCTCTATTTCCATTCATGTTCATAATTTCAAATTGGTAATGGAAAATGGAAAGGATTTTTTATGCTTGATTGAATGAATGAATCTTTCCTTTCTTCGCACACCGACTTCACAAGTAAACGGTACTGGTTGTATGATACTGTGGAAATAAGCTTGTTCGCTCCGAACAGTCGTCGCTTGAATGAATTGAGAATAGAGGTGAGTGATGCCTCTTGATATGATGTGCCATTGATTCCATTCATTCTCATGTCTTTCATGATCGGATGGTACAGACGTCATGATTTCATTTCGCCCTATTACCAAACAGATACGGTTAATAATGAATCAATCTCTTTATTTTTGGAACGACGAATTTTCGTCGACGATCGACGATGGTCATTTTTACCGCCACTGCACTGCACACTCATTGCACTGTCCACGGCCACTGTCTTGTCTGACCTTTGGCACAAAGCCAAATCAACCAGTCTAATCAATCAACAACGAAAGAAAAACAATGATTCCAAGCTTTGATAGGCCAGATCATGATGGAGAAGACATGGATGAATGGGGCCATCATTCCCAGCCAGACCCATCCACGGAAATCAAACAGACTCCCCAAGAATTGAGGCAAATGGCCAACGCTGCCGTCCAACAGCACGATCTCGATTCCGCTCTGCCCCTCTATTCCATGGCTATCGATACCCTCTTGGTTGATTTTGAGAAAGAGTTGAATGAGAATGAGGATCCAAATAATGAGGATCAAGGTGAAACAATCAGTACTAATAAAAAGTCAGAATCGTGCAGAGAGCTAATGATTATACTGCTCTGCAATCGATCGGTGGTATTGCACCGAATGGAATTGTACCAAGATGCCAAGAATGACGCCGCGGAAGCTCTGAGAATGTCGGACAATAAAAGTGCAAAGGCTTCGTTTCGATTGGCAAAGGCTCAGCTCGAACTCAAGGAATTGGAAGGAGCCATCACGACCCTCCAGCAGGCGGTGGAGAATATTACTCTGGACATCCAAAGTATGAATCAAAATGGAAATGGTCCCGCCAAAAGTGGTGATGGTGATGGTGATGCAGCAGATAACAATGGCAAAGACAATGACAATGGTGTCGATGAACAAGAACTCCAAGAACTGCACGAGCAAAAACTCGCCACCCAACAAACTCTCAAAACGCAACTCCAAAATCTCCTCCAAACAGCCCAATACCACCACCTATCCTCCAAAAACATACCCAACCCCACCACCCTCTCCAAACTAAGCTCCTGCCGCATCTCCACCCACCAACCCTCCATTCGAGAATTCAGCATCCTCGATGAGCTAGGGGAAGGGAATTATTCCAGGGTGGTTGCCGTCCGGCATACCGTCACCCGTGAAAAATTCGCACTCAAGATTATTGAGAAGAAGAAGGTGGAGAGTTTGGCCAAGAGGCAGCATCCGAATGTGAGAAATGAGATTCAAATGGAGAAGAGGATTTTGGGGGAGAGGATAGGTCTTGAGGAGAGAATGATTGCGAGTAAACGACAAGGATATCCGTATGGGTGGAGTAGGCTCGTGAATATGTATCATACGTTTCAGGATTATAATAATTTGTACTATTTGATGGATTTGTATGATGAGGGTGGGGATATGTGGAGTAAGCTTCGTCTTGGGGATAAAATGGTTGGTGAGTTCAGTTCAAACGTAATTGGAAAACCTGTACATGTGAATGTGGTTGTTGCGTAGGCACACGCACACTTACCCGTACTTGTGCAGTAAGTGCATTTCAAATATACTGATTGACTGACAATTAATTTCCACTCGCTGTTTTTAGGAATTCACCATTCCGTGGTGAAAACTTATTTATTCGAATTGCTCGAGGCGTTGGAATTCATTCACGCGAGAGGGGTGGTCCATCGTGATCTCAAAGCTGAGAACCTTCTCCTGTCATCGCGGGGACATTTGATATTGATTGACTTTGGAACTGCAAAAGATTTGATTGAGACGGATTTGAACGGACCGGAATTTGTCGGAACTCCTGATTTCATGTCGCCTGAAGCTATCAAGGGGACAGGTTTTGCGGGTGATAAAAAGGAAGAGAAGGACTGTTATGGTGATGATGGGGGGTCGGATCATGCGATTGATCTTTGGGCTTTTGGGGCGCTTGCGTATCAATTATTGACAGGTACGACCCCGTTTACGAGCCCGAGCCAATACCTTACGTTCTTAAGAATTCAAAGGGGGGTATTATGCCGTCCAATGGGCATCACAGATGATGATGCATGGGATTTGATCAAAAGTTTGATGAAGGTGAAGCCTCAGGAACGGTTGGGGTCGGAATGCTTTGAATACGTAAAGGGGCAGAATGGAGAACCCAACAAAATGATTCAAAAGGGAGATGGTTACTATGCTCTTCGTAATCATCCATATTTTGCTGGATACCAAAGCAGCCCACCACAGGACGAAACGATGCCCATCCCAACATTGAGAGACTTGTGTATCCGCGCCTGCGGTCAACTGGTACAAAATGACTCCACAAATCTAGATATTGACAAGACGAATCCTCCTGGGGATGCGTCATCGCATGACATGTTGAGACTCAACAAGGAGGACCGAGGGTGTGTGATGGATTTCTTAGATAAGCTCCGTGTCCTCTCTCAGCCACGCATCTACCGTAGATTCTTCAAATCCAAACAAGAAGCTCGCCTTGGCAAAGTGCGAGAGAATACAAGAGACTTTGTTGGCTTGACACAAATGAATGATAAGCAGTACCAGTTTCCAATGAAAGACAGTGATAATACTGACGAAGAACAAAGTGATGTTATTGAAACAATCTTTCCCATTCAGTACATGCATGTCAACAATCCTCTTTTTGATAAGGATACAAATCTCGCATGTACGGAAGAAGAGAGAAAATCCCACATTTCAGCACTCAAAGATAGCTTGAAAAGAGTCAATAGAACTCGGCCAAAAGTTGTTGTTGCATCGGGCTATTTAGATGAAGAGTGCAGAAAGTTTATGGGCAAAGTGAATGAAAGTATTCCAGTAGCTCTGAATGATGGATCAGCCTTTTATGCATTTTGGTCTCGTGGTGGGCAGGGATTAGTTCTCCGTGCAAAAGATTTTGTTGGTGACGAGTCGAACGTTGCTAAGAAATGTGCACAAACCATTTGGTTGAAACAAGAGTTGGAACAGAGTAAAATGACGCAACACCATACTTTTGCATTTGTTGACTGCGATCCAGATATGTTGCCAGATTGGCTCATTAAACTTTTAGCGGAAGGTCGGGTTTTATGTCTCTTTGGTACCCATCACGACTCCATTGCACACGAAAGAGACTGCGTTTATTCAACTAAGGAAGATAGAGAAGATAAACATTCTTCAGATAAGAATGACGATGAAGCGTCTTTATCTTCTTTGGAAAGTGGTGCTGAAGGCGAAGAGCACACAATGAAAATAATTGGGAGAGGTGATGGCACTTTGCGTTGTGTGCAGCTCGAAGAATACGGGGCTTGGGAGTTCAAGGATGCCTCAAACAATTAGCCTCTTTATAAAATAGCTACGATTCAAAATATCTGAATTGAATACGATGCTGCAACTTGATATCGTACTACTTTCCGCCTCGTTTGCATCGTTTGATTTAGTACGAGAGGTTTCAGCAAAGTGTCGAGGGTCAAGTCATCTAGTATTATAAGCATGCTGTAAAGGCCTGCGCTGCTTCATCAGGAGAAAAGAGGCAGTTTTGCATTGACGATGTAATGGCCACTGGAGACCTTGAATTGGCGGCAGAAGATCTCGTCATCACATTACATGGCAGCCCTTGTAGGTTACTGTGAATCTCATTGAGTTTCCGAATATTTTCGTCAACAGAAGGTGTTTGAAAGCTCTTGTCGGCTCCTCCTCTGACAAGAGGAGATTGAGCCCCGATTGCGCTGCACAATGTAGCAAGACAGACGAGTTGGATGGTCTTCATCTTTGTTAGAATAGTCAAACATTTTACAGGCCGGTGTACTGATTGTTAGAAACCAACTATCAACTATACGCCCGAGATCCTTAACCTACGGTTGTTATAGTATGGTTGATTGGGAGGTTTGAACTTAAAAGGTACCAGTAAGGTAAAGTTTCAATTAGGTTTATTTCATTAGAATGAGATCAGCGATCATCATTCTATTACATACTGTTTACCTTTTACTGCTTCAGCGTAGCTAACGACAGACGGACCGTCATCAGACCGTTTAACGGT
>Ga0115005_10002962_pt1 | contig 13501 bp, 13 predicted proteins | sample ArcOceMetagenome_FD_87163 | JGI IMG/M metagenome (GOLD analysis project Ga0115005, IMG submission 87163) | Marine eukaryotic phytoplankton communities from Arctic Ocean - Arctic Ocean - Greenland ARC118M Metagenome | ecosystem: Environmental > Aquatic > Marine > Oceanic | place: Arctic Ocean... | reverse complement strand
TCATTCAGCACTCTTGAGAGTAGACATATCCTTGGGACGGCGGTCGTTGGTTCCCTGAGGTACTTTAGTCCATTTGTTTCCATCGGGAAAAACAATACCATCACCATCAAATGTTCCAGGTAAATTGGATGGGCCGCCTTTCGGGGAGAAATCAAGAGACGCTACAGTGTTCGACTTCATTTTACCCTGGATCTTCCACAAATCAGAACGAGTGGGGCGATCAGCTTCAGTGCATATATTTCCCGGCCCCTTGCCGTCGTAACCAGTTACTTCAATGTTTGGGTTTGAAGGGCGTGTCCCATCAGCCCGCAACGGCGCTCCAACCACCTTGACCTGACGCAAGCATCCCGGATGATTGGGATCATCATAATCTCCAGTTAAAGGGCTGGATCTACCAGTCTTTGCAACGGAGGCATTTGCTTCTCCTGGTACAAAAGCCATGGCAGCAGCTCCGGTGAAAGCAGATCCAAGAATACCGAACAACTGACGGCGCTCTACGGAAGACGTAGTGCTGGATGATGGTGCAAGAGCATTTGCCGTCATCGAGGTTGACAGCAATATGATTGCGCAAGAGAGACTTAGGCGGGCCATTTTAAATTATATCTGATCTCAATGTTTTGAATGTGAAATAGTATGATAGATGAACGTTGAACCTTGGTTGAACGTTGTATGAATTCAGAATGCCTTTGGCCTTTGATGTTTGGTGTTCGGCCTTTGGTGTCAAAGAATTTTGCCGTGTGCACAACTTATCCCTATCGGAGGGCGGATAGATCTTTTTTTTTTTTTAAATAAAAAAATTTAGTTCGCAATCCTCATTTTGAGAAATGTGGCGTTTTGTCGCGCCAGGATTTGTTTCTTTTTTTTAGGAAAGAACTATCACATCACCCTCCTCTTGATGACTGAAAGCACTCACGGAGACCGCAAATATCCACCGCTACTGACAAACATGAAGTCCAAATTGTGGAGACTCGTCTCCATTCAATAGGACGAGGATTGTGTGCACTATACTGATACTATAGTAGAGTAGTGCGATGATTTTTGTAGGGGATTTGAATTACACAAACATGCATCCAATTAACGAAAGAAAAGCAACAAGCATCGTCCATGCATCGTTGGTGCCCTCCTCGTTGAGTTTGATGAAAAAAAATTGGGAGTTTTCTTGTCTTCGTCTTTATTACCTGGCTCGCTAGCGCTGTTACTTCGATCTTTAGAAGAATACTGACTGCTACTGTGAATATGATGTTGACTGTAGTAATAACGTAATAAGAGGATACAAGAGCAAATTCGCAAACAAATGTTCTTGTCTTGTTTTACTTTTTTGAGTTAAATATTTACAATTTTAAAAGCTAACAAGGAACAGCCCCATCGATAGCTGTCTAATTAGGACTCTTGAGAGTAGACATATCCTTGGGGCGACGGTTGTTAGTACCAAGGGGCACTTTAGTCCACTTGTTCCCATCAGGGAAAACAATTCCATCACCATCAACTACTGCAGTTAAATTGGATGGGCCACCTTTTGGGGAGAAATCAATAGACGCTTCGGTGTTTGACTTGACTTTTCCCTGGATCTTCCACAAATCGGAACGAGTAGGACGATCAGCTTCAGTGCATACATTTCCAGAACCCTTACCATCGTAGCCGGTAATTTCAATGATGGGATTGACAGGACGTGTTCCGTCGCCTTTCAATGGTGCTCCTACCACTTTGACCTGACGCAAGCATCCAGGGTGATTAGGATCTTCATAGTCGCCAGTGAATGGACTAGCTGGTCCAACTTTGAAAGCGATTGCGTTTGCTTCTTGTGGGACGGAAGCCATGACAGCAGCCCCGGTGATAACAGATCCAAGAATACCGAACATTTGACGACGATCAACATTGGACTTAGTGGCGGATGATGGTGCAAGAGCATTCGCAGTCATTGAAGATGACAGCAACATTAGTGCACATGCGAAACTTAGACGGGCCATGATAATATTTTGTTGTATATGTGGATTGTGAGCTACATTAGGACCGGAGCTAGTTGGCTAGCTACAGTAGTAGTGACTGTTCTCATAATAAGTGACCTGGTAAAAAACACGTCTGTTTTGATGACACTGGCTGCTGACTGAATGACGATGGCTGACGCGCGCGCCATATTTTGCATCAAGGCTATTTCTGGTTGCTTGGATGGATGAGAATTTCTTACATAGGTTATGAAAAGATACGGCTTCAAACAAATACGTCAGCTGTTTTTCTAACTTTATTCGTTATAAGAAATATACTAGAAAGAACCCTGGTTGGAATAAATAATGGACGCTTATAAATATTATAACGAAAGTGAGAAATGATGGCGTCATCATTTGACCTCAAAGAAAAACATACAAATGAAAGATTGGTGCGGATTACGAAGTCCCCGCTCGCACGCGCTGAGTGGGTCCTGAATGAAGTGACTATGTACCAGGTTCCAACCACTCGGATTACATCACAGTTACACACACACATAAATTGTTTCTTTGTATCCATACACATTATTCCTTCAGTTTGACCTCTTTTGAACCATGTCAATGATTAACCCCCATAAACTTGGTGTGCACAAGATTTTGAAACACGTTCCTTTGAATGCGATTTTTGATGCGCCATCAAAGCGCAGACTGGCGAAGGCTGTGAATATTGCGGATCTTCGCTTATGTGCCAAGCAAAGAGCTCACAAGGTTAGTTTATGAACTATATTCAATTTTCCATTTTATATATGATGCATTAAAGGAGAAAGAGAGAGCTTGGATAAAATAATGTATCCACCTTAGAAAAACCTAAGTACACTATGTGTGGGCGCATTGAGAATCCTAGGACACGTAATTTTGAATACCATACTCACACGTCTCTCTATATAATCGGCACTCAGATGGTTTTTGATTACCTTGATGCTGGATCGGATGACGAAATCAGTCTTCGTCGTGGAAAGGATGCATATTCTGAGATTGAAATGCACTATCACATTCTTGCTGGGCTCAAGCCGCCACTTAATATGAAGACCAAGATTTTCGGATGCGATGTGGACCTCCCTTTCTTTGCATGCCCAACTGCAGGAAATCGTATGTTCCACCATGAAGGAGAAACTGCTGCTGCGAAGGCCGCTGAACATCACGGAAGTCTTTATGGGCTCTCATCTTTGGCGACAACAGGAATTGCAGAGATTGCAGCGATTCACAATGGGCCTAAAGTATTTCAGCTTTACGTCTGGAAGGATCGTGAGCTTGTAAAGGAAGTTCTGGCGAAAGCAAAGGAGGGCGGATTCAATGCTCTCGCTCTCACTGTGGATTTCACTTGGTATGGAAATCGTGAACGTGATATTCGCAACGATTTCTCCATTCCACCTAAATACTCTGTTGCGCAGGTCGTTGAGGCCATCAGAAAGCCTGCTTGGACCTACGATTTCCTCTCACACGACGCTTACACGTATGCATGTATTAATACCGATGTCCCTGCTGACTCTCTTGCAGCGTTTGTCAATTCGCAGATTGCCCCAGAGTTTGACTGGCATGATGCAGAATGGCTCCTTGGTGAATGGAACGGCCCTGCTGCAGTGAAGGGTGTAGTTCGTCCCGACGATGCAGTAAAAGCAGTTGAGACTGGGTTCTCCACCATGTGGGTTTCTAACCATGGAGCTCGTCAATTGGACACTTCTCCCGCCACTATTGATGTGCTTCCTTCTATCCGTGAAGCTGTCGGGCCCGATGTAGAGATTATCATGGACGGAGGAGTTCAGCGTGGAACCGATATTTGTAAAGCGCTTGCTCTAGGAGCGGACTCTGTGGGTATTGGAAAACCTTACTTGTACGGTCTTGCTGCTGGGGGGACAGATGGGGTGATCAAAGCTATTGACATCCTCAAGGTTGAGCTTGATCGTGCAATGGGACTTCTCGGAGTAGGAAGTGTTGATGATTTGAAGAAGCGCGGACCTGGACTTGTCAAGCGCAGGGGCGCCAGTGCCAGAGATTACCCTGACCGTAATGCTTACGAGCGTGGTTACGGAGGTGGAGTTATCTAAAGTATTCATGTCAGCGGGTAAATGAATTGGAAAGATTCTACTTGAGAAGTATCAGTTAGAGTTTTACTTTTTGATAAAATCACGATGGAAGAGGGGTTGTGTGCTTGTGATGCATGAACGAAGCATCGAAATCATATTGCAATTTTTTTAAGGCGTTAAGTGATTTGCACATTACCTGGTACACCGATTGATATATTTGTGTGCATCAACTTTAACCAATAATATCAAATAATGTACGATCATAGAAAACATTAAGGCCAATTTCAAATTACTAGTAAGGAACATGCTGATGCCTCGCGAACGTTTGGCCTGACTTGGTTTCACCAAGCGATCGCCATGGCATTCTCGGAAGCTCTTAACGACGGCTTACTCGTTATCAAATACGTTTCTACTTGCTTCTCTCGTACACACACCGTACCTCATTTCAATCTGTCCCTGTATCTCAACAACCATCACCTTGATCAAGTATAACTTGAACATGCTACACATTACTTCACACCAAACCTGACAGCGAACCACCTGCAATTGGTCTGTAGGTAGTCCCGGTTGCATAGACCAACACATAAATACCGTTGGAACGCATTCCATATCTAAGAAGAAGGATTGGAACCCATGACTGCTACCCATAAAGTTAAAATTGGAGGGAAGTCACGACACAGTTGATTGTTGCAGCGCTAATTTCGAACCATGGTCTGTGTTGTATGTGTTTGAGACAAGTAAACTGAGGTCCTATAACTCTTGCTTGTGCTCGTTTGCGACATCCAATCAGAAGTTTTTTCAGGCAAGATTATTTTGTTTAAGTAAGAATTGTTGCATACTGCTATGTTTCTTAAGTTCGAAATCGCACACTTTTGGTTGGATTCGCTTGCATAGAATTCAATCCTTCAGTCGCTTCTGAATTTTACAGATTGTAGCCGCGAGACGAATGTGACAAGTCCGGGTTGCCTTGATGAGATCCCGTGTTACCCGGTGGAGCCTCCCATCGCAGGTTCTGCTGAGGAGGAGCCTCCCATTGTAAGTTCTTCTGAGGCGGAGCTTCCCACTGTAAACTTTGAGTAGGGGGGGCTTCCCAATGAAGGCTACTCCTATTAGAACCTTCATTTCTCTGCCTTCCACCAAAACCTCCTCTGCCACCTGATCTTCCTCTCCCGCGATATCCCCGACCACGGCCTCGTCCACCCCCGAAACCACGCCCCCTACTTGGACGATGAAATTCAGAACGCGAGTCTTGAGAAGGGCTTCTGTCGCGCTTTTGCCCACCTGAAGAAGGGCCGTAGTGCCCTTCATTCCCCAAATCTTCGTTCTCGCCATACGACCTGTTTCCTCCTCCTCGCCCAAATCTTTCCGGTCCCCTTCGCCCGTCACCCCTACCTCGCTCGCCGTAGCCACTTTGCCTGCGATCACGATCACCATTGCCTCTTGCAACGAACGTCGATGTACTTCGATCTGATGAGAGAGGCTCCGGGGATACTTTGGCTCGTCTAATCTGCTCAACTTCTTCATAATGATTAGAACGGGTCTCCTCTTCAACGAAACGACGATACCCTTCAGAGTCAAAAAGGATCTTGCCACTATTTTGACGTACTTCCTCAATAAATGCTTGGATGTTAAGCTGGACCCTTCCCATGTTCGGCTGATTGACTTCTTTAAGATGCATGAAATTCATCATTGCGAGCACTCGTTTCCGCATTCCATCATCACCTGCACCAACGAACGTTAGCTAATTTATTGAATGACAAGTGAATACCCCTACCTTTCTACTCACCTTTGCGCGATTCTCTTTTTCTTGTCTTCCCATATCCCGTCACAATGTTGATTGCCTTAACTTTCTCAAGCTTGTTACTATTGACAAGATAAGGTACAAGGCATTCTTCAAACCACCACCACATGGCAATTTCGCCACCGCCAAGTGACAAGAAGTGTAAGTCTAACTCAAGCCAATGTTCACCAAGCCTTGATACTTTGGCATAATAGCCAATCTTAACCCCTTCATGAAAGATTGACCGAGCAAGCGGAATATTGCTGGAAACAGCATCGAGGACGGCATTATAAGTCACAATATCACGTTTAGCTCCCTCTCTTTCCATGCTCAAGAAAATTTCATATCCTCTCTCGGGCAGATTGCACCTTGCACATGCAGTAATTGCACAGTTATAAATATGAACATTTGGCCTCACACCCTCTAATTTCATTCTCTCCATGAGTTGAAACGCAATATCAGCACGTTTGCATTTCTCCATGCAACTCATGGCTGCACCAAAGATGATGACGTTCTTTTCGATGCCCCTTTCTGTCATTTCATCTAGATAATCCAGGCATTGCTTCCACTGAAAGCCTTTTTCACAAGCACTGATTGCGCTTCCGAAAGACACAACAGTGATGGGTAGATTCCTCTGCTTCATCTCGTCAAAGAGATCAAGAGCCTTTTCCCACTAGAAAAGGATGAATTTAGAATTCAATGGTTAGCTACAGTGTGCAGCATTAAACTTGTTTAGCACAGCAGAAATAATATTGCTCACCTGTAATCCTTTTTCAAGTGCTGTCATGGTTGTATTATATGTAACCACGGAAGGATTCGCCCCGGTAGCTTGCAGCTCCCTAAATAGCCGTAGGGCCATTTCCCATTGCTGCCCCTTGGACAAAGCAGCGATAGCAGCAGAGTAGGCGATAACATTGGTTCCGAAATCCTTCTTCATCCATTCCAAAACCTCTAGCGCTAGCTTCCACTGTCCGCATTTTTCACAAGCGGAGATGAGTGCAGAGTATGTGATAACTGTTGGAATGACGCCACGCTTCTTCATTCTCTCAAAAATTTGTAGCGCCTTTGCACTATTGAGCCCCTTTTCGCAAGCACTAATCGCTGCATTGTATGGAATAACGGACTTTCCCTCGCAATGTTTTTCCATCCTGTCAAGCAAATCAATGGCAACTTGGAAGTTACCTGACTTCTCACATGCAGAAATGGCACTCGAATATGTGATTTGATTCTTCTCCATGCCTTGCTCATCCATTTCTTTCATGAGATCCAACGCCATCCTCCAGTCTCTGCATTTTTCACAAACACTAATGAGTGAGTTGTAATGAAAGACGGATCGTTCTATCTTGGCTTCCCTCATCCAACCCCATACCTTTAAGGCAGCGTCCATATTCCTCCTTCTTGCCAATAGACTCAATATAGTGGTGAGACTTTTCCCCGATTTGAAAGCATTAGGCGCTCCGTTCATCATGCGGTCCAACTCCTCTGCAATGTTGACTCTATGACCCCTTGGTGCTTGTCCGTACCCTTGGCCAACACATATTCGCTCCACTAGCTGATTAATGGCATTCGTAGGTTGTTCGGGCTGCCTTCCTCGCTGACGGTGGTAGGAGTCTATTTCACCGGTATCACGCACACGGAGATTTGCGCGTTCGTTGTAGCTGCGCTTGTATGTGTCCAAGTCTTGTGGGGCAAGGTTTTTATTAGCCCCTTCACTATGCGGTGTGAAATCCTTCCCGTGATCTGCCATGGTAAATTTCCTTGACTGTTGAATGTTTCACTTTTTGGCAAATGAGTGGGTGACAGGTGACAGGTGACAGGTGACAGGGGACTGGTGACTGGTGACAGGTGACTGGTTTGAAGGTGACTGCTAGCTAGTAGAAAGAATGCGTGTACTGTTAGTGCCTCAATGTTGCACGTCGGTCCCAGGCTATAAGTGCTTGTACGGTAGGTAACTATATTACTGTGTTTTGTTATGTTGTGGTATGGTACTTTCTGTTCAATTCAATGGGGTGGAGTAGTACTGTACTGACTGGTGGCTGTACGAACGAATGCTGCTGCACACAAGAAAGTTCAAAGTACCACCGCGGTGCGTCATGTATTGGGCTATCGCTTGATGATTGGAGGATTAGAAGTCTGTCGTCGTCGTCTGATTTCTGTCGTGGTGTCTGATTTCGAAAAGGCCTCATTCGAGCACTAAAGACCAAGTAAAATACGATTTTACCAAACTAGTCCTGGCAAACTGAAATTTCATACAAGAAGCCATCCATCATCCATCAGATTGTATCCAACATCCAACACAATACACTTTAGACAAAATCTAATACAGTATCTTCGAATCTATCCGATACAGTAACTTGCTGCACATTTCTGATTAACAGATTCGTTGCACTTGACCACCCCGCTAATTTCGCCATCAAAATAACAGAAAAACACAACAAGAAAGGCGTTTCACCTGTCACCTGTCACCTGCCACCTGTTTCCCCTCATCGCTCGTTCAAGTTTCGTTTCGTAGATAATCTCTATGCGCTGCTGTCAAAGCAATGAAGCAGTAGTCGAAGGACCACATCATCGCCGCCGCCGCAGAAAGTCAACCCCAGCATTATACGGTGACCTTGACGATGATGAAATCAGCCATATTATCGAAGTGATTGATATTAGACCAGCAATGAACAACTCTTTTGCAAAACTCATTCAGGACAATAAAGACAATCAAGGAGATAATCAAGAAGAAGCAGCCATTGACGGAGACGAAATAAGTGAAGTGACTTTTGGTACATTTAGAAAGGATTCTTCAGTTCATTCGTCTACTCCTTACAACTTGAGTCCCGATGAAATTGCGAATACGCCCAAGTCCAAGAACAATCAAGATCGAGATGAGAATAAAGAAGCTACACGTACTAACAATTCGGAGGAAACGAAATTTGATCTGCCACAGTCGATGACGCGTGTTCGAGAGGAAGACGAATACTCTGCTTGAAAACCTTGTTTGTTGCTATATCATGAAACATAGAAGGTACATCGGGATTGATCAGAATTATAATTTATAACATGTGCCGTTATTTGTTAAATGTGTCATCAAATTGAATTTAATAGAGCTTTTAATCAGGTATTCTTCTGCTTCTCCCCTTCAAACTAATTTATAATAGTTCAATGTGCCTGACTTTGAATTATTATAAAATGCGTCGCAATGTCAAATGATACGAAAGAGTGATGAAAGTTGTTATTAAGCGCTTATTCTTCTTGTTTGGTGCTTGGTGCTTTTTATCTGCTCACAAATAGCTCTTGGAACTCAATGCATCTTGACAACTCAAATTCTTGAGCCTTCCTCAAGTGTCTCTGCCTATCAGCCTCTGTCATTCCCTTTCTATTCATCGCTTGCTTTTCCAAGGACTTTTTGTAAACCTTTTGATTACTGCATTCATTTACAAGGTATGTTTTGTACGATTTCTCCACCATCCGTTCGACTTGGGATAGTTGGTATCTATCACGTGCGTAGGTACGGAGAAATTTGTCAGTGACAAAGAATGGAATATCTCTCACATTTGTTACCTTTGTTTTCAATGGATTTACGTAGGGTGCCGCATGCTATAAATGTAATTGCAATTGCAAAGGAGGAATGGAATCAAGTGAGATTGGATATTAATTAGACGCAAAGCAGCACTGACTCGTAAATTGCGCTGAAATGAATTCAAAATTGTATATAGTCATATCCTGAATACAGAACTGGTGTGTATCAATCAATCAATCAATCAATCACTCAACAACAACAACATCAACATCATGGACGACTCACCGTTAAGCTAAAATATTGGCTTCCACCAGTATGGCCACTTGCAGTTTCTCCTGGCAGATTGAAGAAGCTCATGGCAAACAATAAAAGAACTGGTAACAATTGCATTAATGCACCCAGACCTCCCTGCTGTTGCTGCTGCCCTTGCCCTTGCTGCTGCCCTTGGCCGGGTCTTTGACCTCCTCCCCTCGGCATACCTCCTCCAAATCCATTAGAATAGACTCTGAATCCACCGGGCATACCACCCCTATTCATATTAACACCACCTGGCATACCCCCTCCAAAGAACATGTTGAAAATATCCTCTGGATTAACATCTTGTCCATTGAAATTAACATTTCCACCACGACCACGCTGAGCAGGTCTAAACCCACCGCCTCCACCCCCGCGATTATCTGGATCTTCTTCTCCAGAATGATCATAAATTCTCCTCTTTTGCGGATCGCTCAATGTCGCATATGCTAACCCCAGTGCTTTAAATGCTTCATCCGCATGCGGTGCTGAATTTTTATCAGGGTGTAACTTCAATGCTAATTTCCTGTAAGCCTTTTTCAGAGCATTTTCATCTGCGTTATGGGGCACACCGAGGACGCGATAGTGTGCCCCCTGTCCGCCTTCTTTTGATTTGAGTATTATCTTGACCATTTCAGCTTGTGCGTCGGTGTAAGACCTACCATCTGTTCCACTATTTGTTGCAGTGGATGCATTAGATTGAGATCGGGATGGAGGCGCTGATGCCCTTGCCCTTGGTGCTGGTGCTGGTGCTGATGCGGTGCTTGTATTATTAGGTTCGGGTGAATTCATCCTTTTATTTGCTTGGGACAAGAGTGCTTGAACACCTGGTAATGGATGAAGCTGATGTGATTTAGTGAGGAATTTCACAGCACGCTCGTAGTCTCCACTGCGCAATGCCTCTGCCCCAATTTCACGACAGCGCTCTGCTTGTTCTTTATTTTCCTGTTTATCAAGCGAGTGTAGTATAAGTATTTAGTTAACAAAATGTGTTTAGTCAAGTTTGTTAAGAAAACATTAGAAGGAAATATATATGAGGGTATCGAGTATCGAGTATCGAGTATAGAATTCCAAAGAAAATGGTAGGCAGGGTCGGGCGAAAATGACGGCAGATTGGCAAGTGTAGTGACTGGAGGAGGACTATTCTCTCAAGTTCTCAGCATACGATTCACTTGCTTTGTAACGTACCTGCATCTTGTTCAATTGATTATTCAATGGGTTTTCAATTCCTGCTGTAGTGGGTAGGTCGGTAGGTTTTAGTGACTTGGGCAGCAAAGTTGTAAGATTCTTATTCCACGCGGTGTGTGCTGGGTCATCATGCTTGCTTGCTTGCATGCTGGCGCAACGTCGTCTTCCTTTTTCCTCACTACTCCTACTCTGCCTTTTTTCAAAATATTCTACGGATAAGGAAGGCCAAAGCATTGTAAAAGAGAAAGAAGAAGAGAGAGGAGAAGACGGTGAGACTTCAAACTATGATAGAATACAACAATAGGTTATACACTTTTTCAAACTTTTAGCGATTTTCTAAAAACCCTCGCCAACAAAGAGGAATTCAAAATTCAATCAAAGTTTCATTTTATAACATCTCTCACACATCCCATCACATCGATAACATCCGTTGTTTGACTTCCTTTTGGAAGAAATTGGCATAGAACTAGATTGCATTACAATACGCGTACTCACTAAAGATATGAATGATAAGGAGAACCTTTTCGCAGTCCGGAAGCCATCTTCAGGAACAAGGACACCTCCCAGAGTTCGGCGTTGTGCCAACAGTAACACGTTGTTTGTGAACGGCGTGGATGCACAAAGTAATTCAAAATCCAGCATGCGCAATGGTGAAGACTATTCCTTCCACAAATTACGAGGTGCTCTACAAAAATTTGAGAAAACTCAAAAGGATCATACAAAAAAGAACCATATACTTGTAAAACATCCTCCTGTTGCTGCCGCAGTAATGCCTAGTACTACTACGAGTACCAGTAGGCATATTACCAAGGCTCCTCCCATTGCTCCCACGATGAACAAACAGCAGGAGCCGAAAAATACAATTCCTGTCCATTCCAATATAAAAGCTACAAAAGTACATGTACCAAGCAAGAAACAACCACCCGTGGAGAAACAGGAAACTGTTCGTTCACGTTCGTCCGTTCCAAACAAAGATGAAGATTTCTCATTCCAAGCTCTCAAGCAACGAGCTCTCAAGCTGGAAGGAAAGAATCCTCTGGCACCAACACCAAAACAGGCTCAGGGACAGCGTAGAACTGACAATCTGGAAGACTATTCTTTCAAGAAATTAAAGGAAAAGGCGCTGAATGGCCCGAATACTCCCCTGCGCAACAAATCAACTTCCACAATGAATACTCAGGCACCAAAGACTCCCATGAGAACTCCAGCCAAGCGGTCCATTCCAATGACACCTCAAAGCATTGGTAGCAAGACCAAGAGTCGATGCTGCACTCCCTTGCGACCTCATATTCCCATGCCTATGAATTCTTCCTCGCAATGTTCGCATAGTAGTAGTACTTTACAAAAGACAATTCATAAGGGGCAGGAAGTCTCTACTCCCAATAGAAGTGGTGTGACTGCGACTGTGACCAACGGAACAACTTTTAATCCACACAGGTTCAAGTTCGGTCCGAAAGTGAAAAAGGAAGAGGTTCAGGCCACAGACGATACAAATGCATCTGTGCAGAAAATATCACAATGGCTTAGTGATGATCCTTTTGGAAAGAAGAAACAGGTCGTTATTAGGAGAGGCATGCAAATTGTACAAAAGTCAAGAGCATTTGAACAGGATCAAGTATTGAAACAAATGGTTGACGGAAATAGAAAAGAGAGCAGGGTCGAACGCGAAAAGGAACATTTTCCACAAGGAAAGGTATCACAGGGAAAGAACTGGTTGAAAAGTGCATTTGGCGAGGAAGAAGAAGTACAAGAGGAAGTCTCTGGCGTTCTAGCAAAGCAAAAAATGATCTCAAATGCATTCAAGAGGAGTACCAGCAACGGCTCCCACTATTCAAATTGACCACCGTCAGCTGACAATCATATGTATATTGGATTATTAGGCGTTCATAAGATCGGTAGATAGACACAAACAATCGGCAATCAGCAGTCATAACGGCATATTCAAATTCAAAATGCAATTTCAAATTGTTTCACTTTTTCTACATTTTATTTTTTAAAATTGCACTCATCTTTTCGTATACTCTGTCGTCGTGTGCAGAAAATAGAAGACTGGGTTTTCACTCAATGCTGGTAACAAACACTAACAACTCGAAACCATATTCCTCAAGACTTTTACCGTCGATGACATTATTTTCTTATATGGCTTGTTGTAATCATGTATACATGGCAGCATATGCCAAAGACCACTCTCCAAAGTTACAAGAAACAGCAAAAGTGACAAGAAAGCAAAGGAGAAGAGTGGGGCTCTGCAATAGGGTATGCAGAAATCCTCCTTGGTGCTTTCAGAAGCAGCTCCGAGGGTCCAAGAGCTGTATTGAAGAGCTCTATAGGTCAATTGACGCGAGCAAGGAGAAGAGTAGGGACGCGAGCAAGGAGAAGAGTAGGGAAGTAGGTGCTGATTGCCTGGTATTTGAGGGGGGAAATAGTAAGACGGGTGTCACTTCCATTCTCGTCTACAACCTCTGGATGCATCGCAACTCGATCCTGCACGAATCACAGGCCTTAACTTCGCTATCAGGGTTAGCCACCCTCCAAACCTCGATCGCAGCAGAATATGCTCTCGGGCCCAGCACCCTACATCGTGTTTACAACCGCTACTTCTGCATTCCTGTAGCTACACTTCTGTTACAAACTGCAGCCCAACAGAAACAATGGTTTCTGGTCATTCGGTCTGGCCGTGAAGCCATTCATGCCAACATCCTTGACACCTTTTCTACTGATAAGG
>Ga0115005_10002958_pt1 | contig 13507 bp, 4 predicted proteins | sample ArcOceMetagenome_FD_87163 | JGI IMG/M metagenome (GOLD analysis project Ga0115005, IMG submission 87163) | Marine eukaryotic phytoplankton communities from Arctic Ocean - Arctic Ocean - Greenland ARC118M Metagenome | ecosystem: Environmental > Aquatic > Marine > Oceanic | place: Arctic Ocean... | reverse complement strand
TATTTATTTAATTTAAACATTATCTTATCACATGGAAGTATAAAGAAATAACTAATAAAATATCAACATTTTGAATGAAGTTGGTGGTCGTTGTTATGAGAGATGGTGTTCTAATACTTAATTGCTTGACTTAAATGTGTAGTCACTTCAATAATTTTAAGAACAAAACCCCAACATTTATCTTATTAATGACTAAAACATTTTCATAGATTTGATTTTGAATTAAATTGTATCATTAAGAAATAAAATTATCAATGGAGAGAACTTAATGCAAGGCATCGTACAAGGTTTAGAAATTAATGGAGGAAGATTACCATAAAATCATGATTGGAGAAGAATGCTACTTAACTAAAATTGAATTGATTATATTTTTATTAAACTTAAAATACAACATCAAGACTTTTTTTCACTCAATACTCTCAAATACTCTCAAAATTAATACCACTTAAATGTATATTTAATTGTACTATTTTATCATTTTATTTTTCTATTGTATCCTTTTGTTTATTTATTTTAAATTTTTATTCACGTATTATTTTCTAAGATTTTAAAAACATTTATTTATATTTTTCTTATTCTATTGAATTTTCTTTCATTTAGGTAAAGTTCGTTTATCTAAGAATATTTATCTCTTTCTAGTTTTACTCCAATATAGAGTTCTCTAATTATTTTATTAAAACACTTTTTTCATATGTTTCATTTTATAGAGTCGTAATTTACGCTACTGATAAATCAATTTACATTTTGGTATTTATTTATTCTTATTATAATGACTTATTTACCACTATGATTTCATTTTGTTAGGAGACTATTTTGAGGTTTTTTTCTTAAATGAGTTCTTTATTTTTTTCAAGGATGATTTTTAAATTTTCATTAAAGTCTTTGATTTATCTTTAGTTTTCATTTTCTTACTCAAGTTTCTACTTAAGTTTCTCAATTTTATCATCACAAACATTAATTTAGTCTTTCAATACTATATTATGTTGTTTGGACTTTTACAAAGTTTGTTCATAAATCACTTGTGATTACTCTAATACTTCTTGCTTTGCGTCAAAATCACTATTAATATACTGTAGTAATATTTTAATTTGCAATTGTAATATTTTTCCTTTGTTTTAATTATCTTTTACCTAAAGTATTGTATTAAGTTAACCTATTTGATATTTAATGTCAGGAGTTGATACGTTAGATTCAAATTTTTTAGATAAAATACCCAACTAGAAAAATGGCTGTTTCAAATTATCCATTTATTTAACAAATATATTATAAATTTCTGTATTAAAGGCAAATTAATTTTTCAATTCACACTAATAAATTTTGTCGAAACCATTAATTAGAGTACCTGATTACCTTTACATGAACATAAGGAGATTTTATTTAGGAACTTCTTCCTCTTTGTTCTTTTATGATTTTGAGTTTTTGTTATTTTTAGTCTTTTAAACTTATGTTTTTGACTTTTTGGTATTATTTTTGTTAGTATTTTCACATTAACTAATGAATTTTTGTAATGGTTGGAAACCCTTTTTTGTTTTAAAATTTTAACCAGTTGGACATTTTATAGGCAATAACTGGTTTCATTATCATTTTCAAACATATAGAACACACACTTTGTTCTTATCAGAATCAGCCATTATCTGTAGACCTTAAACAATCTTTATTTTAATTTCCTCAACAAAAAATTTAGCTGGATATTAAACTTGCATTAAGCTGTATTTAGCCTTCACCCTTGGTCTTTTTTAAGCCTTGGGCTTTAATTTCTCCATTCTTATAATTATTTTAATTAATTCTTTGAAAATGTATTACTATAATTTTAATGTAAAACCAAATTTAATAAAAAATTATAAAGCCCAAAAATCTAAATGTTAAAATTTGTCCTAAAATATATTTAAGTATTCATCTATCTAATATTTTATAATCAAATTTAACAATAATATTAATATGGTGAAGATAAAATCAACAAGTCAAAAACATACTGGATATAAAGTAAACAGAAAGTTAAAAGCTTAGCCTCATAATAATTATAAAGGAATAATGAAATACAATTTCATAATAAAATTTAGAAACTTAAATTTATACTAAATGGAAAATAATTCTAAATAGCCAAGTGTTGAAGGTTTAATAAAAATAATTAATAATATTAATGTAGCTGTTATTAAGTAATTTTAAGACTAAGGATTTACAAGTGAATAAATTATTAATGGTTATGAAAAATGGTTAAAAACCCAAAAGCATGCATTGGGGTTGGGGTTAAACTACTTTAGTTTGGATGTTAATAAAGAGAACGAAAACCTTGAGAAAGAGAACGAAAACCTTAAGAAAGAGAACGAGAACCTTAAGTATTCAGACTACATAAATGAAGGAACTATCAAAGCCTTACACTAAACTGTCACTGAATAAAGATTAAAAAGTTTAGAATAAAAATGTAAAAGTATTAAAAACAATTTCAAATTGTGATTATTATAATTTTGATTGTGCCTGAGGTTATGAACTGTCATATTTAGTATGTTTGTTTGTTTATTTTACTTTCTTTTTAATATTGAACCGCTTTTTCTGATTTTAAATTGGCACCAGATGGTGCCAAATATCTTATATATAATTTTTAATCTAAAAAATGTAAAAATTAAATTAAAGTAACATGGGTTTCTCAATGAACAAATCCTTTTAAAACTTTTACATAAGTCTAATTTAAAATACAACCATAAAAATGTTACCAGCTAAGCACAGCATTTTTTTAGAAGAATACAAATCAATATTGAGTAATTTATATTTCGAAAATTTATAAGATCAAATTTCAAATGTTCCTAAATATGATAATATTCATACATTAACTGCTTTCAAAATTAAAAAATGGTAATATAATTGAAAGTTAAATATATACTTCTATAAAATTACAGCTATCTTTAAATATGAACAATAAGACTGTAAGTACGGTGGATTAATTATGAGATAATTAAAAAGGATAAAAAATGATGCATAATATTCTATTGGAATAATAAAGGAGGCAAAAGATAAAAAGCAGATTAATAACCAGACTTTTGAGATAACTTTTCTAAATAATCGAAAAGTATTAGAAGGTTAAACTTTTTTTATACTTTAAAACATGAACATGACCCAAAACTTAAAACAGTTTGATAACTTATAAAAATTATCCTCATAGAAGCTCTTACCTTATCTATTAAATCCCAATTTAATTAGTTAAAAACTTAAGGAAAACAAGTAAATAAATCAATATATTCTAAAAGGTGTCAAAAAAGACTATGATCTTAATACTCAATAGCTTAATGCTTTATAACATTTTTATTAAATAAAAAGTGGATTATAATTAATATAAGGGCCACCAGGATGTGGCAAAACGATGATGCTTGAGGCAATTACATCTGCTTTCCATGAACTCAACCCTTAAATTGATCGTAAAATTATGATTTGTACCTCTAGCAATAAAATAATAAATGAGGTGATTGAAAGATTATATTAAAAGAACAAAGAATACAGTATTACAAGGTTAGGTATCTTATAATCAAATGATTCACAAATAGTTCGACAATGTTCTATTGAATATAAAGTTAAATAATCAGTTAAAAAGGAAATGTTTAATAATATGCCTAGTAGAATAAAAAATAAGATAAAATAATCTATCCTATAAAAGTCGAAAATTATTATCAGTACTTTAAATAGTAGTTATGGATATAAAAAAGAAAAATGGAGTTTACCAGATATTGACACATTGATTATAGATGAAGCCGCATAGGCTACCGAAATGGAGTGTATATAAGCTATCATTCACAATCCGAAAAAATTAATACTAATCGGAGATCATAAGCAGCTTTAACCAATGGTATAATCGGAAGAGGCTAAAAATCATGGATTTGGAATTAGTTTAATGGAAAGGATTATAAATAATGGGGTTATTCCAAACTTTCTTAATACTCAATTCAGAATGTAACCTAATATAAGTTGTTTTCCTTCATAGTAATTTTATGATGGCAAAATTAAAGATAGTTAAAAAGTAAAAAGCAGGAAGTTTCCAAAATAATTAGAAAATTTAAAAAGTAAAAACATGTTATTTGTCGATATCCCTGATTCTTAGTAAAGTTATGAAGGAAAATCTTCAAAAAATCATTTAGAAGCAAGGTTCTTTAAAATTCTTCTTGTCTAATTAAAAGATGGATTCGTAATTTTTTATATTACCTCGTGAAAAAGATTTTAAAAGTAAAACAAGCAAAAATTTAAGTAAGTATAGGTGTGATAACTTTCTATAAGGCTCAAGTAGATCTAGTAACATTTTTATTCTTAATGTATTTATATTTTTGAAGATTAAATCTTATATTTCAAAGAATCCATTTGTGAATAAGGTTCTAAATAAACTTAATAACAAAATTAAAATAAACACTGTAGATAGTTTTTAAGGTTAAGAAATGGATATTATCATTTTATCAACTGTAATAAGTAATCAACCAGGTTTTTTAAAGGACGAAAGGAGATAAAATGTTGCTTTAACTAGATCTAAATTTTGCCTATTTATTGTAGGAAACTCTAGGTGTCTTAATAAAATTAAAAATTGGAGAGACTTAATAACTCATTTCCAAAACAATAATCTTTGTTAAAGGATTGAGAAAGGAATTAAATCAGACTTACAACGTGAAAAAGATTTATGTTCTTCAGTAAGTTAGTTTTTTAAGACACCAGCTCAGCCAAAAAAGGAGATGAATTATGAAAAAATAATAAAGGAGTTAACATAAATAATTGAAGAGATTAAACTTAAGCAAGATTTAAATTGAATTTATTTTTATTAATTTGCTATTTAATACAATCATTATATAAATTTGCTATTTAATACAATCAGTTAACTTTTTTAGTACTTCTTCTCTTTTTTTTCTTCTTTATGTTGATTTTAGTTTTGTTTTTCTAATAATGCTTTTTATTTTTGATTGATTAGTTTCTCGTTGTCCATTAGTCATCTTTTAAATCTTATGTGTCTTTTAGGTATTATCGTTTAAGATTAGCATCGAAAAATTATTCATCCGATTTCATTTTTCTACCAGTTATTATAAATGAAATTTTTTTGGTTGGATTAGCTATAATACCTCTCTTATGGGTTACATTAAAACTCATGGGAAATACATATACATTTCCATTTTAATGCAAAATGCTGATTTATTTCCCATTTTTATCCTCGAAAGTCCATCTTCTATCATCCCCTAATATTAGGGCAATGATACCTGCTTCCTTTGCCAGACTTCTTGGTTCTATATTATGCTGAATCGGAATATAATCATAATTTTAATCTCTTAATTGTTAAATCAGTATACAATTATAATCTATACCGTTAACCAAATTGAAAAATTTGAGAATATCCTTTATAATTTAATCTTCTTATTTTTTTAAATGCTTTCTTTTTACGCAGCCATCATAGTATTGAAACACGATTTACTTACTTAAGTGAAATGCTATTTAATTACATGATTATTATGTATATTTGAAGTGTTTATAAACCTACTGTGATTTAATTTTTCTATGCCAATTTAGATTCCTCATAAGAGTTAATGTATCTTTATTATTGAATTGGAGGGATTGTTTAAAATTGTTTGGTTCAAATGAATTGATTTCATTAGGAATAGTGGCTTACTTCTTAATTCATTTTTTTGTACTATTATCATAATAATGAGTAAATGATTGAGTCAAAGTTTCACTTATTCCATGGCCAGGACTTTCAAAATGACTCCTCCATTTATTTTCGTTGAAATAATAAAAACTTTATACATTTAAAAATTTTATAACTTAGAAGTTCCTTCGTCCATTTTCTTACTCCTTACTATCTATTATTAAAAATGGTTGAGAATGTGCAGCTCTAAGAATGTCAGGATGTTTACTTGTGATTATTCTTACTAAACCTGATTTTATTGCTTTGTATGTTTCATGTGGTATTACTATTCCAACTAAATCAGGTCCTTTTTCCGCCATTTCTAATGCTAGTTTGTTATTTTTACAAAAGATACTTGATAATATAGCATATTGTACGCCTTTATCTAGATGCAAGTGCACCCCTTTTTTAAATTCTGGAGCAATCAAAGGAAAGTAATGGAAATTTTTGCTATAATTCAGCTTCGATCGTACCTACATTTTATCTCTTATATGGGGTTGTACTAGAACAAATTTACGTCCTACCCTAGGCCATTTCATAGCTTCCAGATTCGCTAAGTTTCTCTCAAATCCATCTTTTACGTTATTACAACTTTATTTGTTGAAACTGTCCCAGAAATTCGTATTCTTCATGATTTCTTTACAAAACTCAATTTAGTCTTCATCTACCTCTTTTAAATCGGTATAACATGCTATGAATAAATTTCCAAGATATTTGTAGTCTTTATTAGAATAAATAAATAGAATTTTATCCTTTATATAGTTATTTCAGACTATTCTGAATTGACAATAACTGTTTTTATGTTTATCACCACAACAAGCTGTGCACGATTGATAAGCAACATATATTATATTATGGAAAGAAGCACCAATTTTGTGAAGATAATAAAGATTAGCTACTTTGAATTATATGTGTTGTTTTATTGCTTAAATCAACTCTTATTTATTCGTGGTTGTGTAAATATATTATTTCTTGGCTAAATATATGATTTAAACTACTTCTCTAAAAGTTTATATCATTAGTCTTGTTCTCATATCATAGTCAAGACCAAATTTTTTGAACTATTAACATTCCATGTAAGAATTTATCGTTTCTAAGAGATGGAAACTAATATAATCCATTGCTTCATTTATTTAATGTTATTAGAATTCCATCAATAGTTAATCTTTATGTTTTTTGTGTGGAGTGCTTTGATTGTCTTTGATTTTTTTAAAATGAAAGTTTATCTTCGTTTGTATCTTTATGCATGGTTTATAATCTAATGGCATATTTATTAATTTTAAGACAAGATCGCATTAATACAATATTTTTTCTTTATATGATTTTTTGCCTTCACTTTCAATCACGTTATCTCTTTTGAATTTATCCATGGATTTTTTTAAGCTAATTAAACACCAATTTTTAAATAACTAAGTTTTCTCTTCTTTATTTAACCTCTCCTCTTCATCAAGATCGCTCATCTAAAAATTTAAGGCAATTACTAATTTTTTATAAGGATAGTTAGGCTTTTGTTTTTTCATGATTTTATAAAGATCAATCGATAGAAATTTATTTTATTTTCTTTTTTAGAAATAACTTTCTTAATTATTTTATTATTTAGACTGTATGTTGGGTTCATATAAACTATCACTATTATCACTGTATTAAATTTCACTTCAATCACTTACTTTTTTGTTTTTCTATGGCTATGTTATTTGTTGTTATTTAGTTACTTTTATTTTGTTTTTTTCTTAAATCTTCGTGTTTTTAGTTATCTTTTTTTATTTGGAATTTTAATTTAACAATAACAAATTTTAGACAAAACTATATTTTTGAAGGCCTTCGATTTTTTTATCAAGTTTCTATCTTTTGAATTCAAGATTTCGTTATTGAAAATTATTTGTAATGGGTTTACGTTACATTATTTTATTTTGTTACTAGCTGCTTTGAATTAAAATTTATTTTATTTTTTATTTGATTATTTTGGAGTTGGGGAATAAAAGTGATACTTTCTTAGCATTGTTCTCTTTTATATGTTTTGGGTTGGCTAAATCTTTATTTTTTTAGCTTAAAGCTGGTGTCTCGTTTGACGGTTTTATTTTTAATTTTTTCTACAAAAAAGCTACAGATCTCATTTTATTTTTACTATTTTATGATGAAGTTTTAGATAATTTCGATTAACTTTTAGCTTCTTCAACTTTTACGGACTTTTTAACAGTTTTACATGAAAGGAATTTAATCCAAGATTCATCATCACTTTTATCTGATGAACTTTTAGTAGTATTAATAGATTAATGGCTTTAATTCTAGACTTCCTTAATTTTTTTAGGTTTTACTTTTTAAGTTCTTAAAGCATCTTAATTTTATTCGGGTTTTATTTCTTCAGTAATTTGAAATTTTTCATAGTTTTAAAAAGGCTTAACTTATTCAGCAATTTAAGCGTTTTCTTTGTTTTAATCGGAATTAACTTTTTCGGTAATTTAAGCTTTTTCAAAGTTTTATTAGGAGCTTACTTTTTCGATAATTTAAGCTTTTTCTTATTTTTATTCAGAGTTTACTTATTTGATAATTTAAGCTTTTTCTTAGTTTTAAACAGGCTTTACTTCTTCAGCAATTTAAGCGTTTTCTTATTATTCAGTAGTTTAAGCTTTTACTTATAATTATTCAGGCTAAATTTATACGATATTTTAAGTTTATTCAGATTTAAGAAGGCTTGTTTCTGTCTGTGATTAAATTAATTTATCTGTTACTTTAGGCTTTAATCTACTATAAAAGTTTACTTATTAATTTTATGTTTCTGCAAGCCCGTTGATTAGCGTGAATATCTAGTCAATTACTTATAAATTTGATTTTTTCATTTTAATTAATTCACATTTTCATTACGAAGGGATTTATCCTATGATCACATTAATTTCGACCTTTTCCTCCTTTTTAGTGCTATTTTAATACATATAGTCCTAGTAGGTGATAATTTATTTGTAAATAAACAAACTTATAATAATAATTGGAGTCCAAATTATTTATATAAGTTCAAGCCAAATATTTAGATCATTTGAATTAAAAAATCAATTATAAAATTCAACATACATATATTATTACTAATTTTACCAATCTAATTTTATCAGTCAATTAATTTATACGCAACAAATCAAGCCTGCATAAGGCTATCTTTTAGCTTTAAACACTTCAAGCACCTTGCGACGTTTTCTGGGTTTACGGTGTTGCCGTTTTGCTCAAATGTAAACAACCAGTCGATTTAAGTTGATTGCGATTTTAAATGAACATTTTGTCCTGATAGAAAGTTATTTTGTTCTTCTTGTTTTTCTACTTTTATAGATTGAAATGGTTATTCAGCTGGTTTTATTTCTTGGACTTCTTGTTTTGGTTACTCAACTTGTTTTTCTTCTTAAACTTCTTTTTCAAGGTCATCTCCATGAGATTGAGCAAGATTATCATCACTGTCACTACTACTATCTGATAGGTTATATTTTTCTTTCAAAGTATCAAGAAGTTTTTATAAAATGTTAGCCAGATCAATTTCCGATTATTCATATTCTTCCTCTACCTTATCATAATCTTCTTCTGTACCAGTAGATCCATCTGAAAAGTCGCTATCACTTATATTTTCATTATTGAGATAGCTCATTTGTTCATTGTCATCAGAAGACTTAAAATCTCCTTCTGAATTAAGGCTTTCACTAATACCTGAATCCTTTAAATCATATTTGTTATTCTTTTTCTTTAAGCCTTTAATTTGATATATCTGCGATTTTTACATATGATATTAATTATTAAATTAATTATAAGAAAAAATGAAAACTTACCTTTTAGAAGTTATGCGGTGCCAAACTTTAATATTTAGACCTTTATTAATCAATTGGACTGTTTATTTTTATAATTATAATTTATTAGAATAAGTGTTAGCTTTGTTTATTAACATTACCTATGAATAAAGAGTTTGATAATAATTAGCAGGGGGTTTACTATGATTCAAAAAGATGATATTTTTGTAAAAATGGTTCAGTCTTTTCCCCTGTTCCAATATTAATATAGTCAAACTCCGTTTATTTTGACTACAATATGATAGATGATATAAATATTTTTGATTTCTGAACAGATTACTTCAAGGAATTAACGAATAGATTTGTGATCATTAATAGCAAATATGCTACATTAAATGTGAAAACATTATAATTTTTTATCCTAATATTCTTTAGCATGTTACAATAAAGTCATATTCTTAAATAAAAAAACTAGCCTTTAATATGTTGATAGCATTATTCAAAAAAAGGTAACATTATAATAAACTATCTTAACTATTATTTTCTAGGACAACAAAATAATTATTAATTTGGTATAATGATTATGAAGTATCAGAAGTGGGAGCGGGAGCTTACAGTTATATTTATGAAGATTGTTCTTATTATCCGTCATATTTTAATAAAGATGTAATGTCACCTCCACCAGTAGCTTATGAAAATGTTAGGGAATGCTAAATAATGCTATATCAATTTATATAAATCTTTTTACTTCCTATTATTACTCAAACTTCATTAAATTAAAACAATGAATAAACTCTTTTATGCTCTGATGGTTATGGTAGCAGGAAATTTATTACTAATTTATTTGATGAGGACTATATTGAATACCAACTATCAGAACATACAGATCCTGATAAAAAAGACAAGTTAATGGGCTAACTAAATATGAGGTTAAAATCTTATTTTAGAACAGTATGGCTTTACCTATCAAAAATAATTACTAAGCGGTCTAATAATAAATATAAAGATATTATATAAACATAGCTGTCAATATATTAGAATAATAAAGATTTTTAAGTTAAAGATTATGACGGAGAAATAACTTTAGATAGAATTTAATAAATACTTTAAGGTCTTTAAAAAAGAAATATGTTAAAATCTGATGAATTTTCAACGTTATAACGCTTAACCAAGTGGATGAAAAATATGAAAGATCCATACGTCGAATGAACACTAACAATTACAAATTTCTAAAATGGTTGCTACTTATTTTATATAAAATTGATTGTAAAATTTGAAAATAATGTACTTTATCATAATTAAAATTACATTTTAAATATAAATTTAAATTAATTTAAATTTTCTATTTTAAAATAATTTAAAGTTAAAATTAAAAGGGGGCATTTCAAATGAAAAAGATAAAAAATAAGAACCGGTAGAATAAAGAAAGGCATAGAGTGAAAGGTAAACATAATTTAATCTTAGGAGAATAACTTTGCTAAATGATTGAAGAAAGTAATAAAATGTAAACAATTAAGATTAAATTAAAGATACAATACACAAACTAAATTATATATATTATCAATCAGCATTATTTATTATTTATTGTTATTCATTTATTTTTAGTAAAATCAACGTAAGATGTTGATAGTTCTGAATTCGCTGAAAACGTTTTATTGATTTATATTTAGATTTTCTTTTAGAGCTAGGTCTTACTTGTTTAATTAATTTCATGTTTTTTCTCGATATTTTTGTTGGAATGTTATTTACTTTATTCTAAAAATTTCCAATCTAATTTCTTTTGGAAATTCTAAGTTTTTTAGACATTATTTTAAGGTGTGACTCTTTCCTTATTGTTTTATTTTTCTTAATTTCCTAACAAAATTACATCCATGCTTGAGCAACTGACGTGGGTTGAACAATTGAGATCTCCTTAATAAGGGTTAATTAAAAAGTCTTATATATTAATCTTTTGAGTAATAGGATTAATAGCATTATATTGTAGTATTTGAGGTATGTCCATAATAAAAGTATCTCCACTTATGTCTGATATTCGGTCAATATCATGATCGTTGACAAATGGATCTTTTTTATTATATTAATTTCTTTTCAATAATCTCAAAAATCTTTAATCTTTTTCATCCCAGCCTATACTATCTCCCATTTTCTTAAATACTTTTATTCTTAAATTGTAGTATATTTATTACATTTTTAAGATCAGATATCTATTTGATTGTAATTTAATCTAAACTTTAAAGTTTGGGATTTTATCTGTTGGTTAGCCTATATAAACTTAAACTAAAGTAACTAAACCTTTAAAATTGAAATCAAAATTTTATTTCAAATACAAATTTAAAATAATTTAAATTTTCTATTTTAAAATAATTTAAAGTTAAAATTAAATAGGGTATTTCAAATGAAAAAGGTAAAAAATAAGAACCGGTAGAATAAAGAAAGGCATAGAGTGAAAGGTAAACATAATTTAATCTTAGTTAACAACAATGAAATTAATATACAGAGAGAATAACTTTGCTAAATGATTGAAGAAAGTAATAAAATGTAAACAAATAGGATCAAATTAAAGATACAACAAGCAAACTAAATTATATATATTATCAATCAGCATTATTTATTATTTATTGTTATTCATTTATTTTTAGTAAAATCAACGTAAGATGTTGATAGTTCTGAATTCTCTGAAAATTTCAATGTTAATTCGTAAGGTTCGATATTAATTTCAACCTTCACTTTTTATTTGTTAGTTATAATATCAATATATTCTTTTGGAAAACACTTATAAAACTTGCATTTTAAATTCAACTAATGTGTATATAATGAATCGCATAATCCTCTACCTTTTCTTATACATGATCTTTTAAGGAATGCCCATCCTTCTAAATCATGATAATCATAATCTTTATCTCTTAATTTAAAATGAGCTTTTACGTATTATTCTACATCATCATTTAGATCTCTTTTCCAATTCATAAATTCCATAAATCCAGTGAAATATTTTTATAAGCACCATTATAGGTTATACTATTACCTTTTTAATAAAGGGTAATCTCGTGAAAATCTTCGACTAACACCACGAGGTCTTTTCCATATTCCGTTAGGTTACAATTATAAGATCCTAGATTTTCCCTTGACAACTTTTCCAGTACATCTTCTACCTGAATTTTTAATTCGTGGCATCCCTAAGTAAGAAATTAAACAATTTATATTTTGATTATAATAAGAACTCCCTGACCTCGTATTATATAATCACATAATACCAAGCTTTAATAAATGACTTGATAGCATTAGTGGCAATTTTAAGGATATATTAAATTTTATTATGTTATATAAAAACCAATTAAAAATATAAAAGCAATTATAATTTGAAAAGAAAAATTCCAACTTGAAAAATGTGTTAAGTGTGTGGAGTTTGTTAATAATAAATCAACGACAAAGAAGTGATCTTAAAATGTTGTTAAAAAAGAATACACTTTGCATGTATATGGGACTGGTGTAAAAGTAGATCAACTTGTATTTACTGCAATGCCTCAATAGATGAGATCTAGAAGAATTTACCTGATCAAACTTTTTAAGTCTTCAGAGTAGCAAAAGCCAAGCTCACATAAGAAAGTAAATACTGGTGCTATTACGATGAAGAAAGTAAATGGTGTACATATTGTCAAACTGAAGAAAAAGATCCATAAAAATTAACCTTTTGCTAAGCATGTATAAAAAAGTATGCTCACAAACATCATTTTAAAGATGAGAAGTATTATTGTCAGTCTTGTTTTGAGCCAATTATTTAAGATCCTTTGAATAAAATTACTTACGTCATCCCACCAGAAGAGAAAAAATTGTTTTCTTTAATACCAAAGAGAATTCCCATAAAAACCAAATTCCGATCCAGAAAATAAAAATTAAGTAGAAAAAATGTTAAAAAAGAAATAAGAGCTGATGAATAAACGCTAAGAGCTTTCGGATATAAAGCAATTAAAAAACTAAAAAATAGGAAAAAATAAGACAAACAAAAAAAGGTAAAGAAAAGGAAGATTAAGTAAAAATAAAAATTGTAGAAGCTAAAGTAAAATAAGTAAAAATCTTGACTTTGAATTAAAACTGGTGCCATCTG
>Ga0115005_10002954_pt1 | contig 13528 bp, 20 predicted proteins | sample ArcOceMetagenome_FD_87163 | JGI IMG/M metagenome (GOLD analysis project Ga0115005, IMG submission 87163) | Marine eukaryotic phytoplankton communities from Arctic Ocean - Arctic Ocean - Greenland ARC118M Metagenome | ecosystem: Environmental > Aquatic > Marine > Oceanic | place: Arctic Ocean... | reverse complement strand
TTATTATGATTATTATGATTATTATGATTATTATGATTATTATGATTATTATGATTATTATGATTATTATGATTATTATGATTATTATGATTATGAATCGCACCATCAAGCAGTCAAACATTTTAGACTGACGCTGATATTGCTAACACTAACTCATCGAGCACAATGACAGATACGAGAGCCGCTCGTCGTGCCTCCTCTCGTCACTCGTCCTAGTCATAGTGTCAAAGGTCAGAGTAGACATAACCTCGAAAGTAGAAAGATTTTGTCTACCTGCTGTTGCTCTAGAGATAGGGTCTCTTTGTTGAGTGATTACTAATTTTTACGGGGGTCTCAATATAACCTGTTTAAATAGCATGTTATTCCAGCAACCCTCGTCGCCCGTCGCCCAATGAGCGGCAACCAACCTATGAGAATTATATGCATACATTTGCAACCAAACTAGAATACATGATGAACCAAGCTACGCAATGCGTCCAAGAGCAATTCGCCTTCGAGATGTATTACGATTACATGCATCAATACTCGCAGGACGGTGAGTTTACCTTGTCCTTGACGATGTACGAGGCAATTGTCGCAGAACACGCAGAGCTCTTCGCGGGCAGACACCCATGCCCCGGTGCGCCAATAAAACATGTGTTTTCGGGCACTTCAATAATCGGCACTGTTGGGGGGTAACCGCGCCACAGCCACATTAATCATTGGCCTGTGTCAATCGCCAATCCAATGAGCGGCAATCGTAACGTGTGCTTTCGGGGGTTTGGATTGATTTGGGACACGTAACGAGTGGTCACTTTTTGACCAGTGAACGCCGCTGGGTAAATAACCGTGCTTGCTTGACAGTTGTCAGGCTTTTCATCGGTTTGTCACGCAACGGAAAACAACCAACATTCTAACCTTGGCGGTGGCTGTGGAACATTTTGTCACACTTGTCACACTTGTCAGGGTTTCTCGCCCAGCTTCCTAGTAGGAGTAATAAATAATAATTATCTATTACTCTCTCTAACTATAACTCTCTCTCTCTACTGATTAATAAAAGTACCAATAAAGTGTGACAACCCTGACAAACCATGTGTCAAAGGCCTATTAACGCTCACTTCTTGTCGAAAAACGCTTACCGTGACAGAATTTCGGCAACATGGCTACACCTCACGGTACGTGGGGGCTGTAGACTGTCAGGGTTTTCTATGACAAAAAACGCCTTCCTTGCCAAAACGGTTAATAAATGAGCGTATTAGTCGATAAATGCCGATAATCGAGGAAAACGCGCCGGTAAGTTAAAAATAAGTTAGCGGTTTACGGTCAAAAAACAGCGGTTTTAACGCAAATAACTCAGGTTTTAACGCCAATAAGCGGCAATAACCGGGTGAAACACGTAAATAAGCCTCAATAACCCGGGCAAAACACGATAAAAAAGTTTAAAACGTTTCATGCCATCCATCGCGTGGAATACGTATAAGTACAACTTATCCCAAATCCAGTTAAAACCGAGTAGTATCACTTGTTGACAGCTCAGCAGTAATACTGCTAACCTAGTTAACCCCCAAAACAGAGGAGTAAATAATGATGATTAAAGAACTCGAACCCATTCAAGTGATAGCACAAGACGCGATGAAAATGGTCATGCATGGGCGTGTCCCAACTCAAGTGGACCTACTAAATATGATTAGTGGCCGTGACTTCTGGGCAGATGGTGCTACTGAAGAGATATTGATGAGGCATAGCATTGATTATATACATGCCTATTGGGCACGCGATGCACTTATTGAAGATGGCAATGCAACCAAGTCTCAATTAGATGACGCGCATGGCCTGTTGATGAACCAATATATGGACATCCAGTATTGGTACGAAGAGGTTATGCAGTTTTTTGAAGAAGCCGATGAAGGGGAAGAAGATGATTAAAGTATATTTTGAGTATAAAGGTCACGCTGAACTTGTGGCCACCTTCGAAGATGAAGATATCTATGACGTGTGCCGTTGGGTACTGGCTGAAGAAGCTGAAAAAGCAGGAATGATATTAACAGAGAGTGTAGGGGAAGAAGATGAGTAAAATAATACACGAGCTTTACGACCAATACCCGGCACCTGTATACCCCGGGGTGGTTAAAGTTACAAAGAAAGAAGTCCTCACATTTCACTGGACAATGAGTGACGGTGAAGAGTACGAAGTCGTTACGGTTGATGAGCATATTACGTCAATGAAATGGCGTGGGGAGCATGTGGCGGAAGAACATATCCATACGCACTCAAGAGCCATTGAGATTGTAGAGGAGAAGTTAACAGAGCGTGTCGAAGACGAGATTATTCACACATTCGCAACAGGTAGTGTCAAAGCACTGAATATTGGCGTTAAAGACCGTAGATTTGCATCAGTACAGGAGATAGAGGATGACTAAACTCACTGAAGAACAGATGCTCACCAAAGAACAAAAGAACATTAAAGATGGGTGGATAATACTCACCCAATCAAAATTCATAGAAAAACCAATAATTATAAGACGACCCAGGAGGAAAAGTAATGGGACTAAGTAAACGAAGAAAGATATTACGCAACATAGCGTATGCAATGATATACGGGTCAGTGGCAGCAGTCACTATCCTGTGTTTCGCAACAGTAGATTTAATCATACAGGCAATTTAGCCACCAACAAAAAATAGGTAACACACAATGTCAAAATCAAATACAGCAGTAGCATTTAACGCAAGTGATTATGCTCAATCAGACCCGTACTTCGACGCGGGTCATTACAAAAAGACCATCACAAAGGTTTCATTGAACAAAGACAGTGAACCCGTAGTAACGTTACGAACCGACGAATCTTTTGACGGTCGCCGTATCAATAGTTATTACACGGTTAACTTCTTCTTTGGGCCGATGCGCTCTGATGCTTCACAGAAAATGTGGGGTAGAAAGTTCGTCGACCTAATAAGTGCTTGTGGCCTAGCTCCTTCGGCTATAAAGGATTTGAGTAAAGATATTCAACAACTTGTTTCGCAACAGGTAACTTGTGAGTATCAGCACTCGGAAGAAAAACCACTACCAAACTTCTATCCCGCTGGTAAATATAATCCAGCATGGGTATCGAAGGCGAAGACTAAGAAAACATGGGTCACACCGGCTCTAACGAAGGTTGTAGCGTTCAAGCCTGAAGACCATGTGACTGTATCTCCGGATGCAATCGACTTCGACAAAGATATTCCGTTTTAAAATAACAGTAACACTACTAATGCGTCCGAATAGGGCGCTTACTTCCATATAGGAGAAGTTAGATGAGTAATTACCCAGATGACATAAGGAAATATGACAATGACCCAATGAGTCCTTGTTATGTAGACACCGATGAATTTGCCCGCGAAGAGCGGTTCGAGGCTGCCTTAAACGGTAGTGACGAGGAGACATACAACGACATGTTCAACAGTATGGACTCCGAACGTGTACTAACGTTGCTCCGTGAATTCCATTCTAAGCAATCAACACAGACGGGCAACGCGTTAGTCGCGCAGCTCAACGACATGCTCGAAAGACATGTATTAATAGTTACAGGGGAAGCAGCATGAGTATTCATAGCCAATTACATTTACGCGTCACAGCGATGACAGAAGAAGATGTATTCGGGGGGGCTTGCGATATCCTTGGCACGGTAGCGGAAGTAGTCGCAAACGATGTTGCTTCTGGTGTCCTTTTTATGGGTACTAGTGATGACCCTGAAGTACGCGTCGATTTCTTTTTAGACAGACTAAGTGATATACCCCTGAATTTTGAAGATAACGATGACGCAAATAATTACAGTTTTGGAAAATGGCTGCAAAGCATAAGAGGAGATGAAAATGTTTAGACGTAATAGTAAAAGAGTTGAAGAATTAGAGTTTCTAGTTGAAGACCTAATGGACCGCATCAACCTAAACGATGCTGCTCTGCAAGGCGTGACCGTTGAAGCACAGCGTTGCACACGGGAAAACGTCGCTTTACACAACCGAATTAGCATGGCCAACCAACGCTCGGCACACATTGAGCATTATGTGGGCTTGCGCAGTCACTCGTTCAAACCCGGTGAGCGCATGTGGGCATTCCATCAATTATTGGTAGATGTCAACGCAGGTTCACGACCTGTTTCTCTGTTCAGTAAAGGCGTCCATCGTCAAAAGATAAATGGAGCAGCAGCTGCGTGAATGAACGAGCCTTCTCAGTTTTAAATGACACCCTTTCACTACTATTGACCAATCAATTCCATAAAGAATTAGATGATAAGCACCGAGCGATGAAGATTGCAAAGTGCTGCAAAGTAGTAAGAGACAGAACAAAAGACGACCTAATGTTACGAACCTGCAAGCAGTTGATAAAAGCAACGTCCAACGGTGAATACGCGAAGGTTTTGAAGTACATAAATGGCACGCAAAACGCCTACTTTCAGGAGTTTGGGACATGTCAATGATGCAAGTATCCGTAAAATCGTGTGTTGAACTTCAACATGACGAGATGATTCAGCGCCGAAAAGATGATGCTGAAGTCAAAGGGATAACAGCGGAAGTGGGTGTACATATAGACCACCTACTTAGAGTGTTAGCGAACGATAGTGACCAATACAGCCATAGGCTAGCTATTAAATTAGAAAATTCACTCGTTGTACTAGCTAAATACAGAATCGAATAACCAAAAGAGGAATAACCATGAGCACATTAAAAAAGAATTTACGCTTCTCAGGATTAATGAGGGCGAAGCTAGCAGAAAGCATTATTGGTGAAAAGAATGCAATTGCGCAAGGCGAGATCGACAGGTTGATGAAAGCATTAGCCTCCAAAATATACCACAGAGCGTGCTCAGTCGCAGGTCTCAATAGCTATTTTGACTTTCTAGAGGCCGACCTAGATTATGAGGCGGACGCAATAGCCTTGAAGGCCGGTGAGTTACTACCCCGCACTCAATTTGTCTCCATTATGCACGACGATTTTCCATTTCACATTGACTTTGGCGAGGTAGCACCTGTCCCGTTTAAGTTGTACAGCGACCCGGAGAACTTCTTCAAACGACACCTGGAAGACTACCGGGAGGATTTAGCTGACTTGGTGACTGTTACTCGTGAGCATGAGATGCAAAACCGTGTCGCCTTTGACAACCTCATGCAGTTTCTTAATAAGACGAGCAGCCCTGCAAAGGCCGCCTTGGCTTTACCCGAGATTGCGCTGTACTTCCCGAATGAGTGGAAAGAGGAGTCCGATGAGTTATCCCTAACCCTCGATGGAGTTATATCCAATGCAGCTTAACGACGAAATGTTAGATACGGTTAAAAAGTTATTTGGGCTAGATACCATAGTCTTCTTAGATTTTGAAACCTTCTATAAAACACACGCACGGGATGGGTCTAAATCGTATTCACTATCGAGAAAGACCTATGCTTGGTATCACTTTAACGAGCGCTTTCACACGACAGGTTTTGGCTTTGCTGAAGACTCGGGTGATGTTGAGTATATACAGGAAGCCGATGAGATAGCGATGTACATGGAAGAATTGACATGCCGACGCGCTACGGGTGAGAAAATTGGCGTTTGCGCCCATAACACCCGTTTCGATGCGACTATCTGCAATTGGTTATTCCATACGAAGTTTGATGCTTATTTTTGCACCAAAGACATGGCTAAGTTACTTGAACCTCACCTTCCTGCGTCGCTCAAGGCCTGTGCAATACGCGCATGGCCAGAAGATGAAGAGCTGCGCAAAGGTGGTCAAGAGCTGATGGATGTTGATGGAATATCTTTCGACTATATCACTGAGCGACAGCATGAAAATTTAGAAAAGTATTGCCGTCAGGATGTGGAGCTTGACCGTAAGTTGTTCGTAGAGCAAGTGATGCGGATCATAGGCGGTGGGTTATATGACGAGTTGCGGCTCATACACATCACATTACGTGGGTTTATTGAGCCTCAGTTCGCTATCAACCGTGAAATGCTGTGGGACTTAGTTACTGAAGATACCGCTAAGAAAGACACGGCGTTAGAAGCAGCGGTGGAGTTTTGCGAGTCGATGTACGTGGCCTGTCCAGTCGATGCGAAGACATTTAGTAGTGATAAAAAGTATGAGACCTTGCTGCGTGAATTGAACGTAGTGATACCTTATAAAATATCACCAAAGACGGGCAAGGAAACGACCGCTTTTGGTAAAGCAGACCCTGAGTACCTCGACGCACAGGCGGCTAACCCGGCATTAGCGCCGGTGTTTAACGCAAGAAATGCCTTGAATTCCAACACCGACGCAACGCGTGCGGCTACGATGGAGCAAGTTGCTGATGAGTTTCACGAACGTGGGTTTACCGATGCTGATATGCCTTTCTTCCTTAATTATTACGGCGCGGGTCAAACTGGCCGTTGGTCAGGCGGTGAAAAGTTAAATCAGCAGAACTTAGGTTCAGGTCGAGGCGACTCTACCAATAAGCACCGCTTGTCTATGATGGCACCCGATGGCTATCTTATTGATGTGTGCGATTTATCCAACATTGAGCTGCGAGTCAACATGTGGCTCTGCGGTCAAAATGATGTGTTAGAGCAAATGTCAGACATTGATTACGATTACTACTGTGATTTGGCCTCAACAATATTTGGCTTCAACGTTATCAAAGACGAGCATAAGGCTGAACGTCAGATGGGTAAAGCCGCTGGTCTAGGTCTTGGTTTTGCTATGGGATGGCCAGGATTCCAACGATATCTTGCGACCGGTCCTATGGGTATCCCGCCGATGAAAAAATCAGATGGGTTTTGTCAAAATGTTAAGAATCAATACAACGTTAAGCACTCCAAAGTGATGGCAATGTGGAAGTTCTTAGCACAATACGTCATCCCTATCCTTGTCAACGGTGGGACGATTGCTTTCGGCCCTAACAATTGTATTACTGCCTCGAAAGACCAAGTGAAGCTACCGTCAGGACGTATCCTGCGCTATGCAAACGCACGTTTTGAGAGCACTGAATACTCAGGCGGCTTTGATTCAAAAGTCGTGTTTGACTCAGATGTACGTAATTCGAAAACAGGCATACCGCTTAAAAAGTATCTGTGGCATGGGATGTTGATCGAGAACTTAGCGCAAGCTATTGCTCGTGACATCTTAGGGTGGCAGATGGTTAAGGTTGAGAAGATGTTACAAGAAAAAGAATTGGGATGGGTATCGGGCAGCGTGCACGATGAAATCTTATCAATGGTGAAAGAAGACCGAGGTGTGGAAGCTCACACAGCAGTTGATGCCATCATGAGGACAGCACCCGAATGGGCAAGCACCTTACCACTGGACTGCGAAGGCGGTTTCGATAAAAACTACAGTAAATAGGAGTAACTAATGAAAGAAAATAATTTTGCAGAACATCAACCCTGTCACATTCTATTGGTTGAAGATGAAGAACACCCGACAGTACTCACTGAAAACGATGGAAAAACACCGCGAGTTTTTGAGCGGTACACCAAGGCCCGTAAGTTTGCAGCAAATAGCATAGAGCCTAAGTACCACCCGTTCTTGCAGTACGTAAACGTAGTCCCGCTACAAGGTTCAGGGGACCGTGAAGAAACAAACAACCGAAAATGTCTTAAATGCGATGGCTTTCTAAGGATGTCAGGCAAAGACTCAAAATCAAAATTAGGCACAGGGGATGTCGTGGCAATTGAAACCATGGACTGCCCCTCATGTGATTTGGGAGAAGAATAATGGGTAACATATTAGGTATTGCTTTTATGATCGCGTGGGTTACGCACGTTTTCCATTGCTTTGCCCAAGAAGCGTGGGGTTTATTAATTGCGGGAGCGTTGGTGTTCCCAATTGCCATAGTAAATGGCATTTATATTTGGTTTACATAGACAAAGGAGAAAAATCATGAATACTTCAATTACAGAAATAGCTGCTTTAGCTAAAAAAGCTAGAGAGCGTAGAGTTCAAAATGTTGTGCAATTTAGCAACCACAGAAACTTACAGAAATCACTGGATGAGACAACAAATAATTTGTTCTTCCCAGTAAAACTAGTAGCCGCAGAGGACGTTGCCCCAGGCTTCGACTGTGTAGGTCAACAAGCCCTTATCCGCGAGGATACGAACCAAATCATCAAATTTCATGGCGCAAATTACTCACTCGTTCCTAACGAAGAAGTATTCGGTCATGTCGACAAACTCATCAGACATCAATCGGGGTTAGACACCAACGGGATGAAGATTATAGATAAATTGGCCTATAACGGTGGCCGTTCTTACCGCGAATACATATTTCCTGAGCACCAGGTGCGTGTCACGAGCGGCGACAATGTGCCCGGTGTAGGTGATATCACCGAACTGCGCATATCTGTCATCAATTCATACGATGGTAGCTCAAAAGTAAAAGTAGGTGTCGGTGGTTTCCGCCTTGTCTGCTTAAATGGTATGACGATGGGTGAGAAGTTTGGTAGTTTTTCGAGCCAACACTCAAAAGGGTTTGACCCATCTTCTATAGCGCCTCGTATATCCTGCGCATTGACCAATTTCTTCGAAGTTGGAGAGAAATGGAAAGTATGGGCTCGAACACATGTAACCGATGTTGACGCAGACCGCATAATTCTAGCGACAGCAGGTAAGTCAGAATCGTTGTACAAGCAACTTCACATCTTTTGGCACAATGAACAAATGAAAATGGGCAGTAGCTTATGGGCGCTCTATAACGCCTTGACCTATTGGGCGACGCATCACCAAATTTCAGAAAAAAGCATAGGTAATAGCGCATCCATAGTGAGTGTGCGCGAAGCACGCGTAGCAACGGTACTAAGAACTAAATTATTTACAGAGGCAGCGTAATGAAAGAACGACAGTATGTAATCAATGCGAAAGCCCCGAGATGGACGGAAGACGAACTACGGTTCCTAAAAAATAACAGTCCACGATTATCCCTAGTGGAATTGGCTGAGATATTTGGGCGAACACCCAAGGCAATTGGTGGGAGAGCCAATAGAATGGGCATAGCCACACGGATGCTGAAAGACGTAGGGTAGCCCTAATCTTTTTTCGTGGTGATAAGTAACAGTATTACTGTTAGACTGGTCAATTAAACTACGCAATAAGGCCAGAACAATGTCCGATTTTATAGACGAAACCTTGGTTCGGGAAGATGCCATCCTCGCTGCCAAAATAAAAAGTATACGAGCAAATGCAAATAAACGAACGATAAAGCCCAGGGAAGAATGCCTCTATTGCGAGGAACCCTTCAACAAAGGAAGTAAGAAAGTCTTCTGTGATGCAGATTGCGCAGCGGACCACATTAAATATACGAGGTAACTAATGAAACTCACATTTTTAAAAGCGCACGAGGGCGTTGGACCTCTACGGAAGTCATTGTTTATGCCAGATGGGGCTAATCGCGCCTATCCGAAGGCAGCGCAAATGACATCTTTCGTAGAAGAAATCGACGTCGAAAAGGGTGGCGTAAAACAGTACGCCGCTACTCTATTAAAATACGGGTATGTGCCAGCCCATGACATAAAGCAAGGCGGGTGTGCCTTATTGAAAGGCTCACTAACTCGCGCACTAGTTAATGAAAGTCGACGCGGTGCGGGGGATAAGACGGGCAACACGCAAACATTGGTATTAGACATAGACGGCTTACCGTTAGACATCACCTTTAAAGGAACTGTTGGCGAAAAACAGGTAAAAGAAGTCGCTGAAAAAGTTTTAAAATTTCTACCCGCTGAATTAGCAGAATGTAGCTACGTCGCTGTCGCAAGTTCTTCTTTTGGCTTGAGTAATACCAAGGTGTCGATACATCTGCATTTCATCCTAAATCGAACTGTTCCTGTTCGAGAGTTGAAGCAGTGGGTAACGTCGATGAACTACACGCAAGAAGCTATATTCCAAAAGCTTGAGTTGACTGACGGAAAACGAGGCCTTAAAAAGATTGTCGACCCGTCTGTTGCTGATAATACACACATTATATACATCGCAGCCCCAAAATTTGGCGACCCGACAAAGAACCCTTTCAAAAATGACAAACAGCGCATAATAGCGGTGGAGAAAAAGACAAAAACACTAGACGCAAGCAAATTCCTAGAGACAATAACGGTTAAGAACGACATCGTTAAGCGACGTAACGGGGACAAGCTAAAAGAATTACACGCAACACTGGGTATCAAGCTTGAGAAAGCCAAATACACACGCATAAATTTCAAAGGCAAAAACGTTTCTGTACTCCAGAACCCTGAGCCTATCAACTTAGTCTTTGAAGCTGAAGACCATGAGTTTATCCGCTACAACCGGTCAGGTGGTGACTCCAATTCTTATTGGGTAGACCGCACTAACCCTGAGATATTACATTGCTTTAAAGACAGCGAAGAACCTCGCTTATTTAAAGCAACTGACCCGATGACTTACGGGGAACATGTAAAGAAATATGGTGAGTCGTTTGAACGTAAAAAGTCAGCCGATGGCGTAACACGTGAAGTGGTTCGTCGAATGTTCCAAGTTCGTGGCTCTGACATGATACTGACACTTGAATACGACCGCGCAAATAACGAAATTATTGAGATGGAGGAGCATCAATCTGTTGCTGCTGCTTCAAACTGGATGCGGTTTTGGGGACAGTTAATCCCAGACCCTATCCCACCTGCCTACATGGTAATGGACCCAAACGGCAAAGATATTATTTACGAAGTAGAGGGTAAGCAGTACATAAATAGGTTTAAACCTACTACGCACATGATCTGCACTGAAAAGCACCACGCGATAGATACCCTGAAATATGGTACAGCAGCCTTTACGATGGGGGAAGATTGCCCCGTAATAAGCGAAATTATACTTAATACATTAGGCGATGATCTAGAGTGTTTTGAACACTTCATCAACTGGCTTTCGTTCATCTTTCAAAAACGTGACAAAGCGGAAACCGCTTGGTTGGTTCACGGACATGAAGGTACGGGCAAAGGCCTTTTGTTTAAGAGAATAATCCGCGCTTTAATCGGTGGTGATTATGCCGTTCAAAACACCCTTCAAGGTATAGCTGACGACCAGTTCAATGGTTGGGCAGAAGATACGTTATTTCTAATGGTAGATGAGTTTAATATGAAAGGGACGGGGAGCTTAACGAAAACCGCAACCCTACTTAAAAATTGGATAACCGAACCAACCATGATGCTACGTAAGATGCAACATCAGCAGCGGAACGTTATACAGCGATTGAACCTACTTTTGGGGACGAACGATATGGATGCTATGGCGATGTCTGATAGACGTCGAATAAACGTAGCCCCCCGACAGTCTAGAACGTTAGAGGAGCGACTACCCTATCTGAAAACCCATCGTGACGAAGCCGATAAGCTGATAGCCGATGAACTGACCAACTTTGCGACAATATTACGGAGTTTTCAGTTCAACCGGAAACACGTAACGACCATCCTTGACAACGAAGCACGCACGGACAGTCAAAAAGCAGGTATGAACACTGTTGACTTGTTCTTTGAAGCCATAAACAAAGGTGATTTTGCTTACTTTATTGACATTCTTGATAAGTCTGAACAGAACATCCCGCAGGATGAAATGCTACAACTTAGCCGGGCTAAAAGCTTTATCACGGCGCTTCTTGAACATGTAAATACAGGGAAAGCCTGTTACTTACACAAAGATGATTTGAGAATGCTTTACAGCTATCGAGCGGGTAAAGAAATATCACAGTCCGCTTTTGGCCGTATGCTCGGCTCGCACGAAGTCATCACTAAACGCAAAGACAATCCTGTCGGTGCGCGAACAAAACTGGCGACCAGACCCCCTTGTATTGAAACACGATGGAAGTATCCAGACGAAGATGTATTGGTTCGCCTCAAAGCCTTTAATCACCAAATGCCAGGTGTAGGGACGACAAAAGCTGTGAAGCCCGCAGACTCCGACGAACTTCGAGAAAAACTAGCCGAACAGGCACGAGAAAATACGCGCAAAATACTAGCCCAAGATTAAGGAAATATTATGAATGATATGGAAGCGGCGATTGCTGCACAAGCCAAAAAGACCGGCACTAAAACGATTCAATTAACGCCAAAAGCGCCTGTAACCAAAGCAGGAAAGATAGAGAGTAATGCGATGGTGGGCGCATTAGCATCAGCAACGGCGGACGCATTGGTGGCAGCAACAAAGCCCGTTTACAACCCCGGTGAAATACGAACCAAGGCTGTATTAGGGCCAGTAAAAACATGGTCTTACTCAGGTGTTACCACGTTTGAGCGATGTCCTCATGCGGTGAAGTTAAATAAAGTTGACGGTATAGGCTCTGAGTCCGGTCCCGCTGCCAAGCGGGGTAATGTAATACATGATGCCTTGGAAAAATGGGTGCGTGGCGACCTAGACCCGTTACCGCACGACAAGAAGACAAAGTTGGATGTTTTTGCCCAAGACCTCCAAGAACTGCGCACTGCCTACAAAGCAGGTGATGTGCTGCTCGAAGAGAAATGGGGTATACGCCTCGATTGGTCTCCCTGTGATTGGAGCGACCCAGAAGTTTGGGGAAAAGGCGCACTAGATGCCTTTGTCTTAGACAAGCGTGACGAAGATAACATTAGCTGCCGCATCATTGACTATAAAACAGGTCAACAATACGGCAACGAGATGAAACATAGCTCGCAAGGCGTCGGGTACGCGCTGCACGCTATGCATCGCTTCCCTGACATTAAGCACTTTCAGCTTGAGTTTTGGTATCTAGACCAAGGCACCAAGATGATTCGTCAGTTTAATCGTAAATTATTAACGGAGTATCACTACCGTTATCACTTACGCGGTTTGAAAATGACAGAATCACAAGACTTTTTGCCTAATCCCAACCTTCACTCGTGCCAATGGTGTAGCTACGGCTCTAACAAGAACGCTAAAGGTAAGCCTTATGGCAACGGTGCTTGTGGGTTTGACATATTCAAGGGTCTACAAGATGAGTAGCTTAATAGACGATGCAAAGTTCTACCTAGTACGACTTTGCGTTTACATCGGTGAGTATGAAAAATACACTTACCATCCTATTCGAGCCAAAAACGAAGATGATGCCGTATTGCAAGCCATGCAAGATGAGTCACACAGCGACTTTGCGGGATGGGTAGATGACGACCGCTATCACTGGGAAGACTGCGACATGATGTACAAAGCTGATGCCGTCAACGAAGTAAGCGAGGCAGACATGCGAAGTTTCAGGAGTGCGATGTATGGATTTTAAGCCCTTCGCCCATCAAGAGACCTTCGCAAATATGTGGGGTCAAAAGAGTAGAGTATTGAACTTTGATGGCTGTGGTACAGGCAAAACACTTGCTTGTATCCATGCGGTTAAGACGTATTGGCCCGGAGCTAGAGTATTAGTTCTCGCGCCGTTGTCGATATTACGACCTGCATGGGAAAAAGACTTAAAGTTCGGGTGGCCAATGACGACAGTCGATGTGGCCGATAAAAGCAGCTTACGTAAAACAAAAGCATTTGAAGGTAATTGCCAGTGGATATTAACAAATCACGATTCAGTCAAGCTAATTGCAAAAAATGGTTGGCAGAGCAAGTTCGACGTATTGATTGTGG
>Ga0115005_10002953_pt1 | contig 13528 bp, 13 predicted proteins | sample ArcOceMetagenome_FD_87163 | JGI IMG/M metagenome (GOLD analysis project Ga0115005, IMG submission 87163) | Marine eukaryotic phytoplankton communities from Arctic Ocean - Arctic Ocean - Greenland ARC118M Metagenome | ecosystem: Environmental > Aquatic > Marine > Oceanic | place: Arctic Ocean... | reverse complement strand
GCAGATCATTGGCTGAGAAAGGAATTGGTGAGGAACAGAGCAAGACGATCATTTGAAAAAGCACAGGGATATGGTGCACATGAAGTGGACCCTTCACAAAGACAGGGTGGATATGCTTCTGGACGCAATATCAAAATCGATGAAAAGAAAGATGAAATTGTATCTGCACCATTGATCAGAAAATCGACTTTGTCGGACATGATGGGAAATGCTGGAGTTATGAACAAACATTAAAATTAGTCATGCCATGTTGAATATTTTCAATTTGTACTCTCTTTTTTATAAACTATTTCATTGACTACATCCTACTACTCGTGTACAAGCAATGACTTTCTTCACACACAATAGATACACAAGACCATGATAGTATTCAGCGCATACATGATGACTTGATTCGGTGTCTCCAACATTACCATGATATCACCTCTTGCCCATGTTGTTTGATGGGGGTAATTGAAAATTGATGATGATTCCTGACTGACATGATGATTTGGTTGGGTAACATTAAAAACTAAAAACATGACATCATCATCACCTCTTTCTTGCCCGTGATGTTTGATGGGGGAAATTAATTGAAAATTGATGATGACTGACTGACTGAGTAACTAGCGAGCGCGCCATTTTTGCCACCGCCCGCCGCGACACGTCAGGTTTGGTCAGTCAATCGCAATGATGGAGCGAACTGAACAATCACTCACTCATCATTTGCACAACAGCGAGCCAACACGCCAACCTTTTGTTCTTTCTTCTCACCATAAATTACACAACCATGAAAACTTTTACTATCATCGCTCTAACTCTTGCTGCTCCAGCAGCCGCCTTTTCTGGATCTTCCTTCACTGGAGCTTCCATGAAGAGTGCACAGAACTCTGCTACAATGAGCATGGAATATATTCCAAGGTGAGTCGATATGTGCCGCTTTATGAGCTTGGAAACACGTGTCTGTCAATTTTGTTGCTAACACAAATTAATGAACGATATTTCCTTAGTGGAATGTCAAAGGAGCAATGGAAGAAGCTCAAGGAGAAGGAGTCCAAACAGAATAAGGGAAAGAATCTTGGACAAACTGGAATCACTTCATTCCAATCCAGAACTTTCGCACAGTGGCAAAGGGCTGGAGGAAAGAACCTTTTCCCTGTAGATCCTAACAAAGTGAAATCTGCAAAAGAAATTCCTTACATGCAGAGACAAGGTGGTATGGCAGATGATTCTGATTTGAAGAAAGGAGGAGGAGGAGGAGGAGGACTCTTCGGTATGTTTGGAAAGAAGAAGAAGCCCGAGCCTGTACCCGAACCTGAGCCCAAGAAGAAGCAGAACCCCTGGACTTTCTAAACGCACCAATCTAGAAATTAGGTTTAAATTTAAATTATGTATAAAAGAATAATGCCTGACTCTTGGTATATTGCAGCCATATGCCGTGGCAATAACTGCCGCTATAGACGTGCCAAAATATTTCGATGAAATGTTTTACTTCCTATTACTTAAACAACTCTTGACAAGACTCTACCAGCCAATTGGCATGGTTGCTGCAGCATCTAAAGACTCTGTAGCGATGATTGGTTCCAGGTAACGAGTGAACTGAAGTCTCGCTCCCTGTGCCTCCTAACCCACCTTCTTCATCATTCTCAGCACCGAAAATAACTCTTCCAACTCTAGAATGTACCAATGCCATTGACTCGAATATACCTGGTTCCTTTGTGCAGTAAACATCGTATCTGATGATAGATTTGGAAGAGGAATCGAAACAAATAATGAGAAATGGCCGTTGCTTTGCCAACGACGCAGATACAACAGATTACTCACCCTGTGCACAAGTATTGCCCCTGTTTGAACGCATCACTATCCATACCCTCGCCCATGGCAGCTTGTCTCTCAATTCTACTCACTCCCTGTATACAAAGCATGACAGGCGTATTCAAAGGGTTCTCGAGCAACAATTCCTTTACGGAATGTTCGTCACCATCACCCTCTTGCACTTTTATTCTCCACTCGTCGTATGATCTAGAAACAACCTTTTGTGATATAGGATCTACAGCGACTGCCCCATAGCCCCTGAACCCATCCATGCCTCCCTCATTTATGTATTTCTTAGCATCGTCGATGGCATCTAATAAACTATTCCTCATGAAACCCCATTCATCATCAATATCCAATATCTTTTCTTTGTCTCTATATTCTACAGATTGCTTTTCAAAATAGAGGGAAGGCCACCAGCTCAGTTTCCAACTATCTAATTCTGTTTGTGATTTGGCAGGCCGACCAGGCAATTTCCTCTTTTCTAACCGTAATTGATTCATTGTAATTAGCTCATTGAGTTTGGTTCGGGTAGTGCACTCCTTTTTATTATGTTCATCAAGAATGGAATCAATTTGCAAAACAGAACCGATCAATACTTCAAGTTCAAAATTACTTGAAACATTCTTATTCTTGGTCTTCTTTCGTTTCTTTGGTGGTTCGTTGCCGCTGTCACCGTAGTTGTCGTCCCCGTCTTCATAGTTTTCTTTAGGATTTGTGGTTATCGTTGTGGCTGGGGGGTTAAGGTCGTCATCCTTCTTGATCCGACTCACTCGCCTCAAGTGTCCCAGTACTGGCCAGGGATATCCCTTCTCACCAGTAGTTTCGCAAGTGGAACATAGCTTGTCGTCGAATTTGATGAGCGGGAGAAGGTAGGATAATTCTTTGATTAGTTTACCACATTTCTTCGGTTCGACTTTGCTTATGTAGGCTTCAACTTCAAAGGGAAGAAGATCAATAGGTTCGGGCTTTTCTGATATTATTTCTTGAAACAGGTGTGGGCGATTGTTAGCCGGCGGTGTTTGCGCATCCATGTTCCAATAAGAGTGCTTTCAGATTCGTAGTAGGTAGTAGTTGGCATCACATATCACCTACTCACAATATGTACCATCATGTACCTGCTATTCCTGCGTCCGTCCTGCTAATACGCACAACGCCCAACACATTTTTAGGAGGAAAGAAGAGAATGAGGGGTGGTTGGTGTGGGTGGAATGGAAGTTACCAAAGTCTATGACATTTCCAACATCCGTTGGAAGATAAAGCGCAACAAATTTAGTGCCAAAAACCTGGTGGTTCGGTTCATCGGCGAACAAACTCGTAATACAACAACATCAAGAAGCAAGCAAGCGAGGAAGTTAAGAGACATCAGTTACCAGTGAACATCAAACAAAGGTATCAATCTTACCTACAACAAAAACAAGTAAGTTTTTATCTCGAGCACGTACGTGTACTAAATATCTGCACCTGCGCATTTTGTCGCAATGGTTGAATAAGCGTCCTTTCAACGCATTTTTCACGAGAGCTCATGTTATGAATCTTTTGAGAACTCATGTTATGAATCTTTTTCTTTATTCCTCATCATTAAAAAAGCAAGCACAATGAAGGACGAAAAAGACTCCGTATTGTCAAAGGCGAAGTCGCTGAAAATGCCTGAAATCGATCTCAAATCTCTCAAATTGCCAGAGATCGATATTCACTCAACCATCAAAACCGGTGTGAATAAAACGAACTCCCTCCTTTTCACCCTTGAAGCTAAGAAATCTGAAGCCTCAAATTTCGCATCATCCCGGATTCGTCCACTTGTTACGCAGGCGAAAAGGGCTACGACCAAGGCGTTCACAGTTTATGAGAATAGGAAAAATTATGGGCCACAGATTGTAACAGGGAGTGCTGTTGCGGTTGGGATATTGGTTGCGGCTAGGAGGGGAAAGGTACCTGGGGCTTTGATGGGAGGTATAACTGGTGCGGCTGCGGCAAAGAATATTTATTCTGAGGTATGAGGATAAAGAGGATGCACTCGCTTATTCGGAAAGAGGGGATAGCGATTTAGGTACCTCGTAGCAAAGAATATTTATTCTGAGGTATGAGGATAAAGAGGATGCACTCGCTTATTCGGAAAGAGGGAGGCAGGGGATAGCGATTTAGGTACCTCGTAATGTATAAATCTAGTTGTTGGAATGGTTCAGAAAGGGTATTCCAGTGATATCCTTTACTGTTGGGGGTTACTGGCTGAAATAAAAGAAGATTTATGTGATGGGCATAAAAAGATAAATTCTTTTGCACTACAGTACTCTTCTCCTTGATTCATTTTTTATTTGTTAAATTAAAGAAGCAGAAAAGACACAAGTCAAATAATTCGACCTGACGCCCACATCTATCCTAGTAAACAAAGACGTGTATAATTGTTGCCAATCCCATAATTACCAAAACCCAAATAGTGGATTTACGTTGACCTGATGCAAGTGATGGTAATTCGGACACTGACTATTTTCTTTGCAAAACCCGAAGTTTATTGTCAGAGTAAAGCAATTTAACAGGGAGGCTGAAGGGGAACAGCTCCAGGGATAGTAGCAGCAGCGTACAAACCAGCAATTCCAATCATAGCAAGACGTCCATTCTTGATCTCGCTATCACGGCCCTTAGCCTTAGCCTCTTCAGATCTTGACTTGGAGATGCCAGCAGGGTCGAAAAGACCAGGAACCATGTTCTGAGAGAATAGAAAAAGTTGTGAAAGAAGTGGTGAGATGAATTCATGATGAATCATGTATCAAAACAGCAGTAGCACGAAGCACTAATTTGATACAAAAATGCTCACCTTTCCGGGGGTTCCTCCACGAAGGTAATGGGTTCCACGACGGGAGAAGAAGAGCTCATCATGGAATTCAACCAATCCAGCGAACATCAACATCTGAGCCTTTCCCCATCCGGGAACAGCATCCCAGGCCTCAAGACCCTTGGAAGGAATGCTACCGAAGTCAAGTCCGTGAGCCAACTCTCCAGGGAAACGGACTCCAGCTCCTACAGCCCACCATCCAACGAAGGCAGCCATAGCAACACGTCCGTGCTTAACCTCAGCATGTCTGAACCAAGCGGTGGTCTCATCAGATCCGTACTCAGCAAGTCCGAGGGGATCCCATACCTGTCCGAATTCGATAGTGTTGGGGGAGGCCAAAATGTCAGCCTTGGACATGCAAGTGTAGGTGGGTGCAGCAGCTTCTTCAACAACAGCTTCAGCCTCCTCGCTCATGGCGATCTTGGTGGTGAACGCAGGAGTGGAGGGGACGGTGAAAGCAGATGCTCCAGCGAGGAGGGTGGCGATAACGGCGAGCTTCATGGTGATGTTGGGTGTAAAGAATTGAATTAAAATATGCAATTTTCATCCATCGTAGCTCGTTTTACAGTATCGAAGCCGACGACGTCTTCTCTCTCATACTTGAACCTAAATCCAGTTGAAGCAGGCTGGAGGAAGATCGCGACATAAAAATCGTGTTTCTCCGAGGGGCTGCCAAATGCACCCCCAGGATTCCCCTAACGAGAAGGATAATTGTTGAATGACGACATGACACAGACAAGCGAAAAATGAGAATAAATGAAGGAATGAATGAATGAATCACCACTAGAAACATACTCATCATTATGATACTTACTAACATTGATTCAACTTAAATCACATCGTACATAGTGCACGAAACCATGGTCAACTTTGCAGTGTGTTCATCATATGTGCTGCTAGCTAGCAGCAGTGTCATTGGATTTGCTCCCTCATCATTTAGTAGCAAGAATTTGGTTCATCGAACCGGTCCATTGTCCGCTCTGACAGGTAAGCAGGATAAAGAAATGTGGAACTCTTTCTTTACTTTGTGTATAATAGCATGCCCTGCTATAGGTTCAAAAACCACTTACAGTTTCGATTTGAAAGAGTATATGATTATATATGACACGGTAATGCACTCTTATAATCTTGCAGGTTCTTTGATTTGCATGCTGAAGAAATCTATACGTGTGTAGAAGCAACTTGAACTAAATTTAAATACGGCAACATCGCACAAAAAATTATTCCATTCTAAACAATCCTCTCTCCACAATGAAACCTTTCGCACAAATCAGAACGCCAAATGCAATTTTGGGAAGATGTAGAAGACGGGTTGAACGACATTGCAACAGTTTACAACGAACAAAAACTCGACATCCAGCGCATTCGCGAATTCGCCTTGACAGCTCAGGGAGAAAGACCCCTCCCAACCCCGTCAGGCCCAGGACACCAACCGAGCGAAGAACACGTGGAAGGCCTCACAGCCAAACCCTTCTGGGACGTAGTAGATGATTCCCAATCCCAGAATTTCCCATGGGCTCAGAAATTGGAGGCTAATGCGCACATTATCATTGACGAGTTGCAGGCAAAGCTCGATCGCGAGGCGAAGGAGCAGAGTCTTTTCGCGGGGGATTCAGCGTGGCAGAATAATGTCATGGGGGCTGGATGGTCTGCGTTCCGATTGCAGAGGCTGGGTGTCTGGAATGTGGAGAATTGCAAGGAATTCCCCAAGACTAGTGAATTGATGAGGTCGTTGAATATTCCGTTTGCAGTGAGGGGGGTTTGTTTTGCGAGACAGGGGGTTGGAACTGGAGTCCAGCCACATACGGATGGAAGGAATTTCATACTGACGAGTCATTTGGGTTTGAAGGTACCTCAAGGTTGTTGGATTAAAGTTGGGGAGGAAGAGCGATCGTGGGTGGAGGGGAAACTTACCACGTTAGATACATCTTTTGAGCACTCCACTGGAAATCCAACAGATTCGGATAGACACGTTTTAATCATCGATTTTTGGCATCCTGAGTTAACAGGGGCGGAGAGAGCAGCTCTTGAATTCGTCTACGATTTGAGGAATAAATTTGAGAGTGGTAATATTCCCTTCCGTAAACCGAGAAAGTTGATTGAGGAAGAAGAAGAAGGGATGGGACTTGGCGCACTGTTTAGTGGCATGTTCGGGGGCGAAGATAAGAAGTAAGAATAAAGCGTCCTCAATGTATTGAAACTTTAGAACTATTGGATGAGTGGTCTGCTCGTCCTATTCATAAGCAAGTGGCGATCAATAGAATATTATTCTACAGTACACACGTAGGTGCCACTGATAACATGGTGAAGTGTTGGTGTCCAATCCAAACACAAATTGTTGAACAACGACAGCAGAAAGAATACTTCTAATTGCCATCATTACGAGTACGCTTCTTAATTTTGTCTAAATGACGATGCTCTTTGCTGAATAGCTAAATCTGTCGAAGTTCATTAGCCCCTTTGAACTGTGTTGATGTCATCTCAAACTACAACTTGGTAGACGACATGGTATGCGTATTTTCAAATCCTCTCCTTTGCAGTCTTCACCTTTGCAAGTTATATATCAAATACTATTACGGAAGAAATCTGGTGTACTGTATATTTCCAACTTCCTATGGCTGATAGATACATTGCACTACCGGTACCCGGTACTGTACAGAGTCATCTTGTTCTCAAAAAGAGAAAACAAAAGTCAATTCCATGAAAAATCAAAGGGACCCACGGTTCTAGAAAATTTATTTGCAATCACTCAAGTATTCCGAATCTAATCCGTCATCCATCACCATCCTGGATGGGTCCATAGAAGGTTCCCCTGTACAATCCACTCCCTCCTTCTCATTGGCTGGAAAGTTTCCCTTTACATCTTCCATATGTTTGCGAAATGTTTGCGAAAACTTTGGGCGTGTGAAGTCGTAGGCGTTGGTGTTGGTGTTGGTATTGGTATTTGCGTCGTTCCTGGTATCAGATTTGGATCGTGTGTCTTCATCGTCTTTGGTTTGATAATGAATACTTTCGAATCGATGATAGTTGCTTCTTTGATGATTTCGTCTTGCACCGGGTGTGCTAGTCGTGCTGGTACTTGTACCAGCAGGTATCCATGCAGTTGCTGGAACTGGTATTACCGCTGACAATGTGAGACTAACGATGGATGCAATACAGCCAGGCTTCATTTGTAAAGGTGCAGTTTATTCTTTTGATTAGATAGGTACGACAAGTAGAGAGGGTTACAGTAGTGTTGTTGAGTTGTTGACGGAAATGAAAGATTGATGTTTTTCACATTGAAGTTACAAAACTTGTGCGTACGAGTATAATATGTTATGTGTGGCGCGCGCGGATTTTGATGGCCAAAGATTAGATGATGTCGAAAAAAACGGACGACACAAGCGAAAGCGAGCAAGATACCGTACTGAAGTTGAAGATACACATCAAACCAATAATACAACAAGAGTTCCCATCATCTCGACGTTTAGCAATCCGAGCTGGTCTAACCATACGTGTAATTGTACTCTGATCAAATCCTATAAAATCTAGCTAGTGTCCTGTCGAAGAATGTTGTTCCAAAGGTCAACCATCATTTCCCTAATTGCAGCAACAATAGCTTGCCACAAAATCACAACTCCGCTGCTGCTGCCAGTCCAAGCATTCGCAATGAATGGATATCAACATGGAAACGGATTGTCAAGTACAAGGTGCTCGTGGGGTCCCAGCCCTCTAAAAGCCACAATAGATGACACCAGTACCAGTACAGCCGCACCAACGCCAACGGATACAGAATCATGCGTCAAAACCGCCAATATCCTCTCACTCGATTCCATCCGATCTACACTGATTCGTCAAGAGGAAACTATCATCTTTGCCATCATTGAAAGGGCACAGTTCCGTCAGAATACCATTATTTATGAAAATGGGGGGTTTGGAGACCTTGGCATTCCTCCTGGTGTCAATCCTGATGCGATGGAGGGGTTCGAGCAGCCTCTTTCTTTTATGGATTATATGCTCATTGGAACTGTGAGTTGCTACAAGTGATGACACATGATGTCATGTATGTGTGTGTTGCTGTTCAGGTCGTATTCAATCTTTTAGCATGCATCGAATTTTTGCATCACGACATTTCAGCAATGTCGGCACTTTATTTTCATCCTTCATCCTTCACCTCATTTTTCATGTTTTTACTTTTACTGACTCTGAAATCATATTTTAAACCAATTCAAACTAAAGGAAGTACTCCATTGCGGAGTCAGACGCTACACATCCCCCGAAGAGCACGCATTCTACCCAAGTTGCCTCCCCACCGGCCCCCTAGGAGCCCTCCCTACACTAGAATACCCCACCGACCTCCTCTCCCCCATCGGAGGAGCCAGCACCGTCAACTTCAACCCCATCCTCTACAAAAAATACAAGGAATGGATCGTATCCTCCATCGCCAAACCCGGAGACGATGAGCAGCACGGATCAAGTGCCATAGCAGACACCACCGCCCTCCAGGCCCTTTCCCGCAGAGTCCACTACGGAAAATTTGTAGCGGAGAGTAAATACCGTTCTGACCCTGAAGGATACCAGCGCCTCGTTGACGCGGGAGACGCAGAGGGTGTCATGGAATTATTAACAAATAGCGAGGTGGAAGCGAGAGTATTACGTCGGGCGAGAATCAAGGCCGCGACGTATGGGAGGGAACCCCTCATGACCCAGCTTCCGGATGAGAAGTTGGCCGCGTACGGAGGGGATGTTTCTTTTGTGGCTGCTGCAGCTGCAAGTGCTGTGGCGACTGCTATGGAAGCGCTGAGTAGTAAGGAGCAAGAGGGGAAGATTGATCCAAAGATTATTGAGGAGATTTATAGGGATTTTATCATTCCTTTGACCAAGGATGTGGAGGTTGATTATTTGTTCAGGAGGTGTGGGAGAGATCCTCCGGAGGCGTATGCGCCCGATAGGATGAGTCGAGATGTGCTTTAAAAAACTTTTTTAATTTGTCATGATGGATTTGATGTAGATGTCTTTTTATACCTACGTACAGTATGATACATGGCTGTGTCAATAGAACAATTGGTGCAAGATAATGAATTGATGAAGTTGTTCACATATCAGTAACTCATTGCGCAAAAATGTGATGCATGATAAAGGTAAACATCACGTACGTGTGTGTGGTACATGCAATGAATGAAGGCATTCTATGGAGGGAGAGATTATAACATTAAACATTCTCAGTAAGTTAAAAGATTATTTCAATGAGGATTTCAATTGAATCTTGTGAAGTCAATTGAAGATTATTTCGATCCTTTCTTTCGTACAGTTTGGTACACGGTACCGTACGTACAGTCAGAAACGTCAAAACGTACAGAATCCAAAATTTGAGAATGGAATCTAAAAAGGGCTCAGATGAGGCCTAACCAACCGTTGTCGCACTAAAGTGCTCCAAAATCATCGGAAGATTCCATCCTCAAACCGCAAACTTCCGGTCCAATCAACAAAGTGCAGTAAATTGTTGAGCACGACGCTTTCGTGAAAGTAACACATCTCTTCTTCTTGTATGCAAGCTATTTTGAAATTCTGCAAGGACAAATTCATGACTAATTTCAAATTGGTAGTCATTGCAATACCACTTACAACACCACAATGAGCTTCGCGCGAGGTCCTGTCACCTCCATGCCACAAGACACCATGTCTTCTGCCCCTCTAGATAACAACTTAAGCGGCGTCGTCTACTGCCGCCGGTGTAGACATGGTGGTTGTGACGTTAAGATCATCGGATGCGGATGTTCTGCTCATTCGGTAAGTTCCGACCTAACTGGCATCATGTGTATGGTTGTGCCGACCCTTTTGGGGCACTACGATATGTTGGATGTGTGTGTTTGTATCACATGTCTAATTTCTTCCAACACATCAATCACCACATTCTAATCGCATGTCGATTTTCTCTACAAATCGTGACGATCGTTACCATGTACTTGTATGTATACATCCATATTCAACTCACATACACATCATAGAGGTGCATTGCCGTAACCAATCTACCACTCCAACAATGCCCCTACTGCCTTAATCGCATCACCGGACTCGCACTCTACCCCATGTCCTTCTTCGAAATCGACCGAGCGCGACAAAAAGAATCAAACTCCAAATCCTCCAAACGGAGCAAAAAGCGCAAAGAACCAGGAGCAGGACAGGATGACCAGGACAGCTCCTGCCGAACGGGACGGTGGACTGCGGAAGAAATGGCGTTTTGCGATACGCTCATCGAAACCTTCAAGGCGGGGGATTTGCCAGTGACCAACGGGGTGAAGTTGAACGATTTCCTGGCTACCATGCTGAAGAGTAAACAGTCGCGTCTCACAAAGAAAATGAAGAATGCTAATTTGTCCGGAAAGATATTTAAATTGAGCACGGGGTGTATTGCCGATCTGGAGAATTGTAAGAAATTTTCAGAAGTGGAGGATTCGTTCCTTAAATCATTAAGTGATCCTCACGAAAAGGCGTCAGTGAGGTTTCACATGCAGAAAGAATGGAGGGAAATGTTCAGCAGTTTTTGCGTTTCTTTAGGGCAGCCGCTTGATGCGGATTCTTGGCTGAGTAGCGTAGAAGAAATGGAAAAGCGTGAGTCGCTGGCGAAGGATGCGGCCCGGATGGCGAGGAGAAAGATGATGATGGGTATAGCTCTCAATCAGGATGCGCAGAATCCTGATCAGGGGGTGTTTATTGAGCGCACGGCGATTGGAGATTCTTCCGCGGGTGGGTACGATAATATCTTTCTGGACCATGAAGATTTATTTTCCATACTGTCAGATAAACCCGCGAAATTGAATGGGAGACCGAATCACCTTGCGGGGGAAAGGCATTACTGGCATTACTCCTCACCTTTCTTGGGGAAGGTAATTTCATACATTCAACGGCATGGATGTCCATTCGAGCATGTAGACGTTTGGGTTCCATCATTTGTTCCTGATAGTGAAGCTAGTGAGGGATCAGGGACCAACGTAAACTCTACCTGCCGCCTCTGTTTTGCCGGTTCTGCAACGGCAGATGTTCAAATACCCCCAGATAACATGAGTCCAGCACAAATGTTGTCGCAAGATGAGCAATTTCATCTTTTGTCTTTCGGTGATTACAGTCAAAAGTTTTCATTCAATGTGGGGTGTGGATTGCCTGGTAGAGTTTATGAAAATGGAGTGCCTGCATGGGAGCAGAGCGTCCATAATGCTCCTCATAACCATTTTGAACGATGTGGCGGGGCTATCCAATGGGGTGTCAAAACGGTGGTAGGGATTCCAGTTCCTAGTCCTAATGTTGGCCGTATAGTTGTTGTATTGTATTCAAAGTATGATAGAAATAAAGATCAAGAACTCGTTGGGCGCTTATACGATGAGTTCAAGAAGGTGAGTATTTCACTAATCCAATTCTGAAACTGTCTGGTACTCTTTGTCGTAATAAAATCACCTTGCTAAATTCCACATGTATTTGCAGTTGGTTCCGTCTCCGAAATGGAAATTGGTGGTTGATATTGGAAAACCTAATTTACCCTCTCTGACTACTCCATCGCCAAGAGACCTCGCATCGGCAGTTCCTGCAGAGGCCAGGGTTGTGGTTATAAATGGAGCAGCGAAGCCTGAGCCTCAATCTCCACAAGGGAGAGATCCACGTATTGATGAATTGGTAGCTTTATTGGGAGAACAAATGCCACATGATCCACAGTCACCATACGCAAAGCATCTCCAACACTTTATGTCATTGCGGCTTATGCTTCTAAAACCAACAAGAAGCAAGGCAGAAAAAGAAGTTGAAGGCATCCTTTTAAGTTCCTATTCATCTTACAAATCGAGTGGGCGTGAAAAGAGTGATATCGCTGTAATGATTGCAAGGGATTACACATTTTTGCAGCAACAAGCACAACCTGCCGCGAAGCCTCAAGCGCAAGCACAATCGTCGAACAATGCCCCAGTGCAACAAAGTCGTTCTACTCAACCTTATTATTATTCAGGACAACCGGCTCAAGGGCAGCCATTTAATGTGTCTCAACCGCCGCAAGTGGGTATGGACATTTCGAATCACTCAGTGGTTGGACTGGGTCAACCCCCTGGCAATCATCAGAACAACCAGCCAAGTACGAATATGATGGAAATATCAAATCACTCTCATGTCCAGTTAAATCAGCATCAACCTTTGAATGGATCCGATCATCAAATAATGCATCCGCAGCAACAACCAAATACATAGTCTACTAGAAACGCATCAATGTACATAATTTCCCTAATCTTCAATAGGGTTTACATTTTTAAACATACCGTAAAAAACAATATGAAATGCCCGTTGCAGTTTGCGTGAATGAATGATCTTTTAAATTTGATTTACGAACATTCCTCGTACACTACAAGTAGGCTGTCCTGCAGCCGATCTTCCTTTTTTAAATAAAATCTTTTTGTGGCAAAGATCGATTGCAAGGATTCACATCAGATATTTTAGTCACATTTTTGAATTTCGACCGACGATGCCGGCTCGCATAACGCTTACAATTTGTCAATTTTCCGGTCGGCCGGCTCAATTATAAAAAAGCTTGTATGATGCATACAGTGCTGTAACATGATGATATCTTCAGGCTCAATAGAATGGCAGGCAGCGGATATTTTAGTCACAAATTTGGACAATCGACCATGCCGGCTCGCGCAACGTCGATTATTTCATTTCTCGCTTGCTTGTGATTTGAAATTAACTTGGTCGGCTCGCTCAAAGCATTTCTTTGTATGATAAATTATCATTTCTTCACCTCATATTATCCAAAGGTGCAAAGTTGAAAACACTTTCCTAACCAATTCAATTCAAACATGAATCCTATCTCCTTATTCAAGAGTGTCTACTCTGTAGCACTCCTCATCTTTTCCGTCGTTTGTATCATGGCCCTCATCGCCAAGG
>Ga0115005_10002951_pt1 | contig 13532 bp, 11 predicted proteins | sample ArcOceMetagenome_FD_87163 | JGI IMG/M metagenome (GOLD analysis project Ga0115005, IMG submission 87163) | Marine eukaryotic phytoplankton communities from Arctic Ocean - Arctic Ocean - Greenland ARC118M Metagenome | ecosystem: Environmental > Aquatic > Marine > Oceanic | place: Arctic Ocean... | reverse complement strand
CATAATTCTTAATTTATTAGTTTTTATATTAAAACTTTGTAGTCCGTACGGGAATCGAACCCGTGTTACATGGATGAAAACCATGCGTCCTAACCCCTAGACGAACGGACCATAACAATTAAAATATGCCTCAATTGCGGGTGCAAATATACACTGTTTTTTAAATTCTGCAACAATTTTACAAAAAAAAGATCTTTTTTTTTACAAAATTAATATGCCTTTGCAAAAAGCACTCTTTTAGAGGATGAATTACCTGTTAAAACACAAACCCCTACCTCCTCTTTAGCATTGTTAGGAATACACCTAATTGTAGCTTTCGTCAACTCTTTTATCTTCTCTTCTGTTTCCTCTGTGCCATCCCAATGAGCAGAAACAAAACCTCCTTTATTTGTTATAACATTTTTAAATTCATCAAAAGTAGAAACTTCTGTTGTGTGTTCTTTCCTATAATTAACTGCCTTTTTAAATAAGTTTTCTTGAATTTCTTCTAATAAATTAGCTACAAAATTAACAACGTTATCTTGTGATACAGTTTCTTTTTCTAGAGTATCTCTTCTTGCGACTTCGACCGTATTGTTTTCTAAATCACGATTTCCTATAGCGATTCTAACGGGTACTCCTTTTAATTCATACTCCGCAAATTTTGCTCCCGGTCGATAAGTATCTCTATCGTCAAATTTAACTGAAATTCCTTTTTTTCGTAATTCCTTTACAAACACATTAACCTTTTTTGAAATAGCCTCTAATTGCTCTTCACCTTTGTAAATAGGTACTATAGCTACTTGAATTGGAGCTAATCTCGGAGGTAATACTAGGCCAAAATCATCTGAATGCGTCATTATTAACCCTCCTATTAAACGGGTAGAAACACCCCAAGAAGTAGCCCAAACATATTCCTTCTTCCCTTCTTTAGATGTAAACTTTACATCAAAGGCTTTAGCAAAATTTTGCCCTAAAAAGTGACTAGTTCCTGCTTGTAAAGCTTTTCCGTCTTGCATTAAAGCTTCAATTGTATAAGTCTCTTCTGCACCCGCAAAACGCTCACTATCCGACTTTACACCTTTAATCACCGGCATTGCCATAAAGTTCTCTGCAAATTCAGCGTACACTTCTTGCATTTGTTTTGCTTCTACAATTGCCTCATTTTTAGTTGCATGCGCTGTATGTCCTTCTTGCCATAAAAATTCAGCTGTACGTAAAAACAAACGTGTACGCATTTCCCATCTTACAACGTTTGCCCATTGATTTATTAATAACGGTAAATCTCTGTAAGATTGAATCCATCCTTTATAAGTACTCCAAATAATAGCTTCAGAAGTTGGTCTTACAACTAATTCCTCTTCTAATTTTGCTTCTGGATCTACTCTTAATTTCCCTGGATTATCTGGATCATTTTGCAAGCGATAATGCGTTACAACCGCACATTCTTTTGCAAATCCTTCTGCATTTTTTTCTTCAGCTTCAAACAAACTTTTAGGAACAAAAAGCGGGAAATAAGCATTTTGATGTCCTGTTTCTTTAAACATTCTATCTAACTCTGCTTGCATCTTTTCCCAAATTGCAAATCCATATGGTTTAATTACCATACAACCTCTCACGGCTGAGTTTTCAGCTAAATCAGCTTTTACAACTAATTCATTATACCATTTAGAATAATCTTCTGATCTTTTCGTTAACTTCTTGCTCATAATTTAAACTTTGGCACAAATATTGCTTTATATAAAATGGTTTTTTACTTTAAAAAAACATAATTTTTTTTAAAGCTAATACAAAACTAATATAATTTAGAGGTTTTTAAGCAAAAAATCATTAATAAAAGAACATCAAAAAAAATCATTATGAAAGATTTCTATAAAAACTTAAGACTACATCAACTCGTTTTATTTGTAGCAACTAATTTATTATTAATTTCTTGTGGAACGTATCAAAGTGCTTATAATAATGATGGTATTTACAGTGACGTAAACACGGCAAAGAAAGAGAGAGAAGCTGTCGTTGTAAATGAAAAAGAATACGAAGATTATGAAAAAAACTACTTTACAAAAAAACTAGAAGTTTTAGAGAGCATAGATGATAATGAGGTTTTTACAGATGTTGATACTTATAGTTCTGACAATACTTACGTAGATGATGAAGTTATAGATGAAGCGCTAAACTACAATGCTAATCAACCGTGGGGCTATGAAGATAATGATATTGTTGTAAATATCAATCTAATGAATGACCCTTATTGGTATGGATTTAGTAGTCCTTATTGGTATGGATTTAATAATACTTGGGCATTTAGAAGAGGTTTTAGAAACTGGGGTTTTAACTCTTATTGGAATCCCTATTATGGAAGCATGGCATGGAACCAAAACCTTTACAATTCTTATTACTACAGAAGCCCTTGGAACAATTACAGTTATAATAGAGATTACACTTACGGTAGAAGAGGAACTAACAAGAAATATAGTCGAAGAAATTCTGTTACCAACTCTAAATACAGCAAGTATTCGAGCAAAAGAAACAACTCTAAAGTTCGCAAATATTCAAAAAACACTGAGAGAAGAAACAAAAATATTACCAGACCAATAAAAAGAAGAACTACTTCTCCATCGAGTAATTCTTCAACAACTAGAAGAAACTCTAAACCAACAAGAAAAAGCAATACAAGTAAAAGAAACAATAGCTCTAACTCTGCAAAAAGAAGAAATAGGTCATCAAATTCTAACAACAATAATTCTTCATCAAGAAAATCTTCTTCTTCTTCTAACAGAAATAGTAGCAGTCGTAATTCTAGAAGTTCTTCATCAAGAAGTCCTAATTCTAGAGGTTCTTCATCAAGAAGTTCTTCATCAAGAAGTTCTTCATCATCTAAAACAAGAGGGAATTAAAAAAAATATTCTTTAAAAAAAAACGAAATGAAAAGATTTATTACAATAGCGATGCTTTTCGCAACACCCTTTATGTCTTTTTCTCAATCTTTAGGCTATCAAGACTTGGGACTCCTATTTTCTCAAAATGATCATAATGGCTCTGCGCGTTTTACAGCTATGAGTGGAGCTTTTGGAGCTTTAGGAGGCGATGTTTCTTCAATAAACGTTAACCCTGCAGGTATTTCGGTGTTTAAAAACAGTACGTTTTCGAGTACTTTTAATTCTAGAAATTCAGAGATTATTTCAAATTATTATGGCACCTTAAAAGCTAATTCTGATCAATTTATAAACCTTTCCCATGCAGGCGCCGTTTTAGTTTTTAACAACACTTATAGCAAAGATTGGTCTAAATTTGCTATTGGACTTGGTTATCGAATTCAGAAGGATTTTAATGACACTTTTTTATCCCAAGGGAATAGTGGTGTTGCCACTTTCACCGAATACCCGTTAGACACGAATGAACCCGCTTTTGTTTATGATATTGCAGATGAACAGCGCTATACAAGCATCAATTCAGGTAAATTAAGCGAGCTAAATGTTGGTCTTTCTTCCGTATATCAAAATAAATTACATGTAGGTTTAGGCTTAAATTTTTATGATTTAAATCTTACTCAAAGATCTACTTTAACAGAGTTTAATAGCGATACTAATGGAAATGAATTAGACGCTAACTTTTACCAAGAGAATTTCACCACAGGAGCAGGATTTTCTGTAAGTGCTGGTTTTATTTACAAAGCACATCAAAATTTTAGATTTGGTCTGGCATATCAAAGCTCCGCCTATTTTACAGAGATTTCCGAGGAGAGCAACATCATTGCTAATGATGGCTTTTATGGAGACACAGAAATTATTGTAAGTAATGATAATTTAATTTATGAAAATACAGCTGGAGGTTACTTTCCATCACAAGGTTTAATTTACAGACTTAAAACACCCAGTAAATTAACAGCGAGTGCAGCACTTATTTTTGGGAAAAACGGATTATTAAGTATTGATTACACAAATAAAAATTATAAAAATATAAGATTAAATGGCGCTAATTTTACAACTGAAAATCAATTTTTTCAAAATAATTTAAAAAATACTCATGATGTTAGAATGGGCACAGAATGGCGTTTTGATCGACTCAGTGTCAGAGCTGGTTTATTTAAAGAACAAACACCAAATATTAATAATCTTTTAAATGAAAATAGTATTGTAAATTCTAGTGATGCAGAAGGATATTCTTTTGGTGCAGGTTATAACTTTGGAAACTTCAAATTAGATTTTGCTTACAGTGACAATAACAGAACAGCTTCTTACAATATGTACTCTGGTTTTAATGTAAATGCTGCAGTTTTAAAATTAAACAACAAAATTTTTACAGCCTCAGTTACTTTAGATTTATAAACTAAAACATATTTTAAAAAAAGACCTTGTATTTCTAAAAACATACAAGGTCTTTTTTACTGAAATTCAGTTTTTAACCGTAATTTTGCATCTAATTTCAAGATTATGCAAGAGACTAAAATTACCGTTCAAGAAACTACCAACGACACTATAATAAAATTTAATAGTAATAAGATTTTAATAAATGGTGGTAGTTATGAGTTTTCTAATATAGATGAAGCTAAAAACTCACCTTTAGCTCAACAATTATTTTATTTACCATTTGTAAAAAAAGTATTTATTACAGCTAATTTTATTGCAATTCAACGTTTTGATATTGTTGAATGGATTGATGTTCAAGAAGAGGTTAGCGAACAAATTGAGACGTATATTACTGATGGGAATATCGTTGTAAGCGAACAAACTTCAACAACAAAAAAAGAAGCAATTGAAGTATATGCAGAAGTAACTCCAAACCCCTCAGTAATGAAATTTGGAACGAACAAAGCATTAACGCAAACGGATGTAGAATATAAAAACATTGATGAGGCTAACCAATCATCACCATTAGCGCAAGCAATCTTTACATTTCCTTTTGTAAAACAAGTATTTATTTCAGACAATTATATTTCTATTACAAAATATGACATGGTTGAATGGAATGAAGTTTTTACTGAAGTAAGAACTTTTATTCGCGAATACCTCGTGGATGGAAAAACAATTATTAAAGAAATCCCAGATAAAGAAATTACCGAGAAAACCGAAATTGAAGCTCCATCTATCGCCTTAGAAGGTATTTCTGCACAAATTGTAGACATCTTGGATGAATATATAAAACCCGCAGTTGCTGGCGACGGAGGAAATATTGCTTTTAGATCTTATGATGAAGAACATAAAATAGTTAGCGTAGTTTTACAAGGTGCTTGCAGCGGATGCCCATCTTCTACTGCTACTTTGAAAAATGGAATTGAAACCTTGTTAAAAGAAATGCTACCTGATCAAATTAACGAGGTTATAGCAATTAACGGATAGTAATTAATTTAGCTAAAAGTAAACAGCCAAAAGCAAAAAAAAATGTCAAAAACCATTAAACCTTACAAAGATTCTGAACTTGGAAAGAAAGAACAAGTTACACAAATGTTTGACAATATTTCTGAAAATTACGATGACTTAAACAGAGTTATTTCTTTAGGAATTGATGTGAAATGGCGTAAAAAGGTGGTTAAGATTGTTAGTGAAAACAATCCCAAACAAATACTAGATATTGCTACAGGAACAGGAGATTTGGCCTTAATAATGGCTTCTTTAAACCCTGATAGAATTGTTGGTTTAGATATTTCTTCTGGCATGCTAGAGGTTGGAAAACGAAAAATTGCAAAAGCAAAATTATCAGACAAAATAGAAATGATTGTTGGTGATTCTGAAGAAATACCTTTTAATGACGGTACTTTTGATGCAATTACAGTTTCTTTTGGTGTGCGTAATTTTGCTAATTTAGATAAAGGAATTAAAGAAATTGCAAGAGTTTTAAAGCCTACAGGGGTTTTGGTTATTTTAGAAACTTCAAATCCAACTAAATTTCCTTTTAAACAAGGGTATAAATTTTATACTAATTTTATACTTCCTATTATTGGAAAATTGTTTTCAAAAGATAAAGTTGCCTATTCATATTTATCCGAATCTGCGAATTCTTTTCCCTTTGGAGAAGCTTTTAACAATATTTTACAAAAAAACGGGTTTACTAACACAAAACATACTCCTGTAACTTTTGGAGTTGCAACAATTTATACTGCAAGCAAGTAAAATGAATAATAAAATACTGCTATTTAGTTTTTTTATATTAATTTCAGTTGGGCTTTTTGCTCAAACAGAGCGCGTAGAAAACTTACCAACTTTTGATAAAAGAAAATTACATTATGGTTTTTATTTGGGTTTAAATCAAAATGATTTTAAACTAAATTTAAGGAATAGTTCCATTGAAAATGCCGATATCTCTGTTGCTGCTGCTTCTGGTTTTAATGTCGGTTTAATTGTAGATTTTCGTTTACACAAGAACCTAAGTCTACGTTTAGAACCCGGTTTGGTTAGTAATACTAAAAAAATAGTATTTAATCATTTAACAAATTCTTCAATACCACAAGATAGTATTAGAGAAATAGGTTCAACTTACTTGCATGTTCCTTTTGTGCTTAAATTTAGTACAGATAGATATAAAAATATTCGTCCATATTTATTAGCCGGAATCTCTTACAATTATAATTTCTCTAGTAATGAAGCTAATCAAGATGATAATTCTTCAGGACAATTTAGAATGAAAACCCATAACTTTATGTATGAAGTTGGAATGGGAATTGATATTTATTTATATTTCTTTAAATTTTCCCCTTCAATTCGCGGAATTTTTGCCCTTAACAACGAAATAAAATATGATAATCCAAGGTATAATAACGTATCAGGTGAATTAATACCAAGTAAATGGACTGCTCCTGTAAATTTTATGGGAACTCGTGGCGTATTTTTGAACTTCGCTTTTGAGTAAGGTTGGGCTATAAAGTTTCTAATTAAAACTGCCTACGCAATATTTCTTTTAAATTCACTTAATAAAACAGCAGTTGCAGTTGCAACATTTAAGCTTTCAGTTTCTTGCGTTTCCCCAAACCGTGGAATTGAAATTTTATTTTTTATCAACGCTTTTAGTTCATTAGAAACACCATTTGCTTCATTTCCCATAATTAGAATTCCTTCTTTTGGCAGTTGCGTTTTATAAACGTTCTCACCCTCCATATCGGCAATAAAAGTTGGTACGGATGATTCTTTTAAATATGTTTCTAAATCAATATAGGTAATAGAAATTCTAGTCAAAGAACCCATACTTGCTTGCACAACCTTTTGATTGTAACAATCTACCGTATCCTTAGAACAAACCAATTGAGAGACACCAAACCAATCACACAATCTAATAATTGTCCCTAAATTCCCTGGATCATTTATAGCATCTAAAGCAATCGTGATGCCATTTCTTTGAAGTGGTTTTTCATCCGGAATTTTAAACAATCCTAAAACTTTATTGGGCGTTTTTAAGTTACTTATTTTTTGTAAATCTTTTTCTGATATTCTTATAATCCTGTCTAAAGAAATGTCAGTTTCAAAATCAGCAACGGCAAATAACGTATCAATTTCAAACGAAGAATTCAGTAATTCATTTACTACTTTTATGCCTTCAGCTATAAATAATTTATGCTTTTGTCTATACTTTTTCTGGGATAAACTTGTTATAATTTTAAGTTGATTGTTTGAGATGCTCATTAATTGTATGTAAATAAAAATAAACCGTTGAAAAATACTATTTTTGATTTTCTTTGCAGTGCTAAAATAATGAAAAAACTTTCGTTTTATTTTTTATTGATTGTATTTTTGGTTTCATGTAATTCTACAAAACATGTTGCTGATGAAGAACACATGCTAAAAGAAAATTATTTTTTTATAGATAGTGTAAAAACAAATGCTCCTGAGCTGCAAAAATACGTTTTACAAAAACCAAATCCACGTTTTTTAGGTTTACCTTTAAGTTTGTATTTTCATAATATTGGAAATCACAATAAGCCAAAAACACCTTCTGAATGGGCAAATAAGAATAAACATTCTTACAATTTTATAAAAACTATTTTTTCAGAAAAACAAAGTATTGCATACGCTAACTCTTTTATCAACTTAAATAAATCCTTTTTAAAATATCAAGGACCAGAAATAATTAATGATGTTAAAGTAAAAAGAACAACAGAAAATTTATGGGCTTATTACAAAACACAAGGCTACTTTAAATCGATAGTCACATCAAAAATAAATAGAACTTCTACCCATAAAAAAGCGACTGTAGAGTATTATATTTCAAAAGGGAAACCAACTGTTCTAGACTCTGTAAAAATAAAAATTACATCTCCTATTTTAGATTCGATTTACAAAAATTCTGACTTAGAAACTCTTTTAAAAACGGGAAGTCTCTATAAAGATCAAACTTTTAGAAATGAAGCAAATAATGTTGTAAAGCTTTTTAGGAATAACGGAATTTATCATTTTTCTGAATCTGCTATTGGCTTTTACGTAGACTCAACAAGAACAGATTACAAAACAAATGTTGATTTTTTAATTTCGCCTAATCGATTAATTGAAGCAAATGGAAGTTACATAGAAAAACCTTTTAAGATTCAAACAATAAAAGAAGTAAATGTATTTACAGATTATTCATTTGCAAAAAAAGGCAACACCATAAACGACTCTATCTCTTATAACGGAATTAACTTTTTCGCACACAATAAAATAAAATACAACCTTAAATATTTATCACAATCTATTTTCTTAAAACCAAACGGAATCTATAAAGACAATTTAACCAACTTAACAAGAACACATTTAAAATCTTTAAAGAATTTTAAATCAACAATTATTAACTTTACGCCAATACTTGGAACTGATAATGAACTAAAAATGGATATTTTTCTAGCTCCTTTAGAAAAATACACCTTAGGTTTTGAAACAGAATTAACACACTCTAATATTAGAAACATTGGTGCTTCAGCGAAATTTTCTATATCTAACAGAAATGCTTTTAAAGGAGCCGAACTATTAAAAATGTCTCTTTTAGGTTCATGGTTTAATTCCAGCAATGGTCCTGGATGGGAAATTGGAACAGATGTATCTTTAGAAATACCAAGATTTGTAGCTCCTTTTGGCTTAAGTAAATCTGTACCCAAAGAGATGTCTCCAAGAACATTGTTTTCTATTGGCTCGAGTTTTCAAAAAAACATTGGTTTAGACAGACAAACATTTACAATTCTTACAGATTATAAATGGTCATTTAATTCAAAAAAAACGGTGCAATTAGAACTTTTAAACACCCAATATGTAAAAAACTTAAATGTTAGTAGCTTCTTTAACATATATAATTCTGAGTTTGATAATTTAAACTCTGTAGCAAAAGTATATTATAATGATAATAACAAAAATTTAGGTTTACCTAATGAAGCAATTTCTTTTATGAATACAGTTGCAAATGACACCAATTTTCAGGCATCAAATTCTGATGATTATAATAAAGCAACAAATATTTTAAATAGATATAATATTATTACTTCAGACTTCTTAATCCCAATAATTGGATATTCATTTACCTATAATAATCAGTCAGATTTTAAAGATAGTAATTTTTCTTTCTTTAAAATTAGAATCGCTAATTCTGGAAATATTTTAGGTTTGTTATCTAATAATACAAACACAAACAACAAAAAGACTTTTTTAAACATTCCTTTAGCCCAATATTTTAAAACGGATTTAGAATACAAAAAGTTTTGGGATTTTGGTAACAATTCTGTTTTTGGCCTTAGAACATTTTTAGGCGCAATTGTTACTTATAATAATTCAGATATTCCTTTTACAAAAAGTTATTTTGCAGGGGGCTCTAATGACATTAGAGCTTGGCAAACTTATGAGTTAGGCCCAGGAAGTAGAAATTCTGGATTAGAGTTTAATATTGGTAGTTTCAAATTTTTAACAAGTGCTGAATATAGGTTTGACATTATTAGCAAATTAAAAGGAGCACTATTTGTTGATGCAGGAAATATCTGGGATATATCCGGATCTAGTTTTGTTGAAGATGATGCTAAATTTAATAGTTTCTCTTCTTTAAAAAATATTGCTGTTGGGGCCGGTTTTGGTGCAAGATTAGATTTTAACTTTTTAATCTTACGTCTTGATGTTGGCTTTAAAACTTATGAACCATACTTAAACAACAGCAAATGGTTTAAAAAGTTCAATTTTGCCCATGCTGTTTACAATATAGGAATCAACTATCCTTTTTAATTATATCAAAAAAACGCTATAACGTTTTCGTTATTTTATGAAGAATCTAGATTCTTAAACTACTATTTTTTAGTACTTTTGACGAGTAAACATCAATAAAAAATAAAAGATGAGTCATAATATTAAACCTGGAGTAGCAACAGGAAAAGAAGTTCAAGGAATTTTTAAACTAGCAAAAGAAAAAGGATTTGCGATTCCTGCTGTGAACGTAGTTGGTTCAAGCACAATCAACGCTGTTTTAGAGACTGCAAAAGAATTAAATGCTCCAGTAATCATCCAATTTTCTAATGGTGGCGCACAATTTAATGCTGGTAAAGGTTTATCTAACGAAAATGAAAAAGCTGCTATTGCGGGAGCTATTGCAGGTGCAAAGCACATACATGAATTAGCCGCTGTATATGGAGTTCCTGTAATTTTACATACAGACCACGCAGCAAAAAAACTATTACCTTGGATTGATGGTTTATTAGACGCATCAGAAAAGCACTTTGCAGAAACTGGCAAATCTTTATATAGCTCTCACATGATTGATTTATCTGAAGAGCCTTTAGAAGAAAACATCCAAATTTGTAAAACTTATTTAGCTAGAATGAGTAAAATAGGGATGACTTTAGAAATCGAATTAGGAATAACAGGCGGTGAAGAAGACGGTGTGGATAATTCTGATGTAGATGTTTCTAAATTATACACACAGCCAGAAGAAGTTGCTTACGCATATGAAGAATTATTAAAAGTTTCTCCTCAATTTACAATTGCAGCTGCTTTTGGAAATGTTCACGGAGTTTACAAACCAGGAAACGTAAAGTTAACGCCAAAAATCTTAAAAAACTCTCAAGAGTTTATTACGAAGAAGTATGGAGTCGAAGAAAATCACATTGATTTTGTATTTCATGGAGGTTCAGGTTCGACCGTAGAAGAAATTAGAGAAGCTATTGGTTATGGAGTTATTAAAATGAATATTGACACTGATTTACAATTCGCTTTTACAGAAGGAATTAGAGATTATATGCAAGGAAAGTCAGCTTATTTAGCAACTCAAATTGGTAATCCTGATGGAGCAGAACAACCTAACAAAAAATATTACGATCCAAGAAAATGGTTACGTGAAGGTGAAGAAACTTTTAAAGCTAGATTAAAACAAGCTTTTACTGATTTAAACAATGTTGATACTTTATAAAAGTATTTTTAAATAAATGAAAAGCACTTTGATTAAATCAAAGTGCTTTTTTTATGACTTTAAGCATCAAAAAGGATACTTTAAAGAAAAAACTTTTACATTTGTATTTCTAATTTATATTCTCTTTTTTGATTTATAAATAGAGCAACAACCTAAAACACAACAACACGTATGGCTTGGTTTAAAAGAACAGATAAAGGAATACAGACTTCAACAGAAGACAAGAGAGATACTCCAAAAGGTTTATGGTATAAAACTCCTAGTGGAAAAATAATAGATACAGAAGAATTAAAAAGAAACTTATATGTAAGTCCAGAAGATGGTTATCATGTAAGAATTGGAAGTAAAGAATATTTTGAACTGTTTTTTGATGACAATAAATTTAAAGAATTAAATGAAAATTTAACTTCTAAAGATCCTTTAAATTTCGAAGACACAAAAAAATATCCAGACAGATTAAAAGCTGCTCAAGAAAAAACAAAATTAAATGATGCTGTAAGAACAGCTGTAGGAAAATCTTTAGGAAAAGATATCGTTATTGCTGCGATGGATTTTGCTTTTATTGGTGGTTCTATGGGCTCTGTTGTAGGAGAAAAAATTGCAAGAGCCATTAATTATTCTATAGAACATAAAATTCCATTTTTAATGGTTTCAAAATCTGGAGGAGCAAGAATGATGGAGGCATCACTTTCTTTAATGCAATTGGTAAAAACATCAGCAAAATTAGCACAATTAGCAGAAGTAAAAATACCATACATTTCTTTATGTACAGATCCAACAACTGGAGGTACGACGGCATCTTATGCAATGCTTGGTGATATTAATATTGCAGAACCAAATGCCTTAATTGCATTTGCAGGCCCAAGGGTTGTAAAAGACACTACAGGTAAAGATTTACCTGAAGGCTTTCAAAAATCTGAATTTGTATTAGAACATGGTTTTTTAGATGCAATTTACGAGCGTAAAAATTTAAAGAAACAAATTAATTTATATATTGATTTAATTCAGAATTTACCAATTAGAGCATAACAAAAAAGCGAGCTCTCTAAGGTTTCTATTTAAGAAAATAATTATATATTTGCAGCTTCAATGAAAACATCATTGATATACATAAAAATCATTTAAATAATATTGGAATGTATTTAACTAAAGAAGTAAAAGAAAGCATCTTCGAGAAACACGGTAAAGGAAAAAACGATACTGGTTCTTCAGAAGGTCAAATTGCGTTATTTACGCACAGAATCAATCATTTAACTGGGCATTTAAAAAAGAATCGTAAAGATTTTAATACAGAACGCTCATTAGTAATGATGGTAGGTAAGCGTAGAAGTTTATTAGATTATTTAAAGAAAACCGAAATCAATAGATATCGTGAAATCATTAAAGAATTAGGAATTAGAAAATAATTCTTACAAAAAAGAGGGGCTATAAACGCGCCTCTTTTTTATTACATCAAATTTAAAGTCTGATACTAACAAAATCAGTAATCTATAAAAAAATCAAGAATCTTAACAAAATTCTTGTATTTCCATTGCAACAACAGAAAACAACACAGCAACAAACAATTTAAAAATTTAGAATTAAAATTTATGATTCCAAAAGTATTTAGAGAGGTTATAGACCTTGGCGATGGTAGAGAAATTTCTATCGAAACCGGAAAATTAGCAAAACAAGCTCATGGTAGTGTTGTTGTTCAATCCGGAAAATGTATGATGTTGTGTACAGTGGTTTCCAATTACGAACAAAAAGATCTTGGTTTTCTGCCATTAACAGTAGATTATAGAGAAAAATTTGCTGCTGCAGGACGTTACCCTGGTGGTTTCTTTAAAAGAGAAGCAAGACCAAGTGACGGTGAAGTATTAACCATGCGTTTAGTGGATCGTGTTTTACGTCCGTTATTCCCAAAAGATTATACAGCAGAAACGCAAGTGATGATTCAGTTAATGTCTCATGACGAAAACGTTATGCCAGATGCAATGGCAGGTTTAGCAGCATCAGCAGCGATTCAATTATCAGATTTCCCATTTGAATGCGCAATCTCTGAAGCAAGAGTTGGTCGTATAAACGGAGAATTTGTGATTAACCCAACTAGAGCACAATTAGCTGAATCTGACATCGATATGATGATTGGAGCTTCCGCTGATTCTGTAATGATGGTTGAAGGTGAAATGGATGAAATTTCTGAAGAAGAAATGGCTGACGCTATTAAGTTT
>Ga0115005_10002948_pt1 | contig 13537 bp, 10 predicted proteins | sample ArcOceMetagenome_FD_87163 | JGI IMG/M metagenome (GOLD analysis project Ga0115005, IMG submission 87163) | Marine eukaryotic phytoplankton communities from Arctic Ocean - Arctic Ocean - Greenland ARC118M Metagenome | ecosystem: Environmental > Aquatic > Marine > Oceanic | place: Arctic Ocean... | reverse complement strand
CTGCGATGTCACTGGCCTACCCGGTTTCAGTGATGCTAGCTGCAGCGTTCAAGATGAAGCCGCACAGCTTGCAGCGGCCCTGTTAGCGCCCCAAGCCGGTGAGCGGATTCTGGATGCCTGTAGCGCACCAGGGGGGAAAACCTGCCACATTCTTGAATACAGCAACAACCAAGCGGAGGTACTGGCCTTAGACGCAGACGCCAAACGCCTAATCCGTGTTGAAGAGAACCTGACGCGTTTAAAACTCACCGCTCAGGTAACGCAAGGTGAAGCACAAAACCCCGAAACTTGGTGGGATGGTCAGCCATTTGATCGCATTTTATTGGATGTGCCATGCAGCGCTACCGGCGTCATAAGACGTCACCCGGATATTAAGTTACTGCGTAAAAAAGAAGATATTGATAACCTTGCGCAATTGCAGGGGGACATTCTTAAGAAAGCATGGGGTCTTCTAAAACCAGGCGGCACATTACTGTATGCCACTTGCTCGATTTTATCAGTGGAAAACCGTGATAACATTTGCGCCTTTTTAAATGAGCAAGATAATGCCACGCTAGCGCCCATGTCGTTATCCACAGGGGTTGATACCGGCTTTGGCTGGCAATTGTTCCCACAAGAAAATGGCCATGATGGATTCTTTTATGCGCTGCTGCATAAGCAGCCTTAAACAGATCCTCAGTATTTAAGCGTGACGCAAACAGCTGCAATGCCATAACGGTTGAGCAGAAGACAAACAGCACTTTTAACCCAGTATTGGCAACGCAGATAGGTTTCATTAAACCGTATGAAAATTATTATTTTAGGCGCCGGCCAAGTAGGCGGCACTCTAGCCGAACACCTTGCTACGGAAGGTAATGACATTACCGTGGTCGACACCGATAGCGAGCGTTTAAAAGAGTTACAAAACCGCTTAGACATTCGAACGGTGCGCGGAAAAGCATCCTTTCCCCATGTGCTGACCCAAGCCGGTGGCGATGATGCCGATATGCTGGTCGCCGTCACCAACAGTGACGAGGTCAACATGGTGGCCTGTCAGGTGGCCCACTCCCTGTTCAAAACCCCTACCAAAATCAGCCGAATCCGCGCGCAAGAATATACTCAATATCAAGAGCTGTTTGGTAACCAAGGGGTGCCGATCGATGTCTTTATTAGCCCAGAGCAAGTGGTTACTAACTACATAAAACGTCTATTAGAATTCCCTGGTGCCCTTCAAGTACTGGACTTTGCTAACAATAAAGCCAAGTTAGTAGGTGTTAAGGCCTACTATGGCGGCCCACTTGTGGGACAAGAATTACGCTATCTGCGCGAGCACCTTAAAAGTGGCGTGGATACCCGAGTGGCCGCTATTTATCGTCAAGGCCAAGCCATTTTACCGGCCGCCGATACCGTTATTGAGGTCGACGATGAAGTGTTCTTCATTGCCGCCACCAAAGACATTCGTACGGTCATGGCTGAAATGCGCCGCAGCGAACAACCATATAAGCGCGTCATTATTGCAGGTGGCGGCAACATTGGTGCCCGCCTTGCTCAAGTGCTCGAGCCGTTCTACAACGTAAAACTGATCGACCACAATTTACACCGCTGTGAACGTTTAAGTGAAAAAGTAAAAAGCAAAACCATCATCATGAATGGCAGCGCCACCGACAAAGAGCTATTGCTGGAAGCAAATATCGAAAACACCGATGTTTTCTGCGCCCTAACCAATGATGACGAAGTGAACGTCATGTCCTCTATGCTGGCCAAGCAATTAGGTGCACGTAAAGTGATGACCCTAATCAACAAAGCCCAATACGTGGATCTTGTACAAGGCCAAGGCATCGATATTGCCATCAGCCCAAGTCAAACCACCATAGGTAGCTTGCTAACCCACGTTCGCCGTGGTGATGTGGCCAACGTCCACAGCTTGCGTAGAGGGGCCGCTGAAGCCATTGAAGCCATTGCCCATGGGGATAAAAACACCTCAAAAGTGGTTGGTCGTCGACTGGATCAAATCGATTTACCCGAAGGCTCCACCATTGGTGCCATTGTGCGCAACGATCAAGTGCTCATTGCCCATGGTGATGTGGTGGTAGAAAGCGAAGACCACGTGATCTTATTCGTGCTGGATAAAAAGCGGATTCCAGAAGTGGAGCGTTTATTCCAAGTGGAATTAGGCTTCTTTTAAACCCAGTGATAAAAAATCATCGCAAGTCAGGACAACCTGACCTTGCTGGAAATGACGTTACGTCATTTTATTGAGAACAAGAAACTATGCATCCAGCCATCATTTTTCGCATATTGGGCATCTTGCTCATGGTCTTCAGCCTCGCACTGCTGCCGCCCATGGTCATCAGTGTTATTTATCAAGACGGTGCCCTTGGGGCATTTGCAGGGGCGTTAGGTATTAACTTTGCCGCCGGTGCTTTGTGCTGGTACCCCGTGCGCAAGCGTCATCAAGATTTAAAAACCCGAGACGGCTTTGTGGTGACGGTTTTGTTCTGGCTGGTACTGGCGTTATCGGGCGCGTTGCCGCTAATGCTGGCTGAAAGCCCCGGCCTAAGCTTTACCGATGCGTTTTTTGAATCCCTATCTGGCTGGACCACAACCGGGGCCACGGTGATTACGGGCATCGATGATCTGCCGCACTCCATTTTATTTTATCGCCAACTTCTGCAGTGGCTTGGCGGTATGGGGATCATCGTTCTAGCTGTGGCTATTTTGCCCATGCTGGGCATCGGCGGTATGCAGCTTTATCGCGCTGAAACCCCAGGCCCCATGAAGGACAGTAAACTCACCCCACGCATCACCGAAACCGCAAAAACCCTTTGGTATATTTATTTGGCCCTGACCATTGCTTGCGCCATTGGTTTTTACATTGCAGGTATGAATTTATTTGATGCTATTTGTCATGCCTTTAGTACGGTGGCCATCGGCGGTTTCAGTACCCATGACGACAGCATTGGCTTCTTCGATAGTCCACTCATTGAAACGGTGGCGATCTTTTTTATGGTCATCAGCGCATTTAATTTTGCCCTGCATTTTTATGCCTGGCGCTTCAAATCCATTCGTCACTACTTTGCCGACCCAGAAGTAAAAACCCTTCTAATTGTATTACTGATCGCAGCGGTCATTACCTTTACCACCCTTGTGATCAGTAAAAGTTATGACCCCAATGAAGCCCTGCGTTTTGGCTTATTTGAACTGGTGAGTATCGCCACCACGACTGGGTTTGCTACCGCGGACTTTTCTTTGTGGCCAGCGTTTTTACCTTTTCTACTGTTCTTTTTAGCCTTTATGGGCGGCTGTGCAGGCAGTACCGGTGGCGGCCTAAAAGTGATTCGCGTGTTGCTGATTTACAAGCAAGGTAACCGTGAGATGAAACGCTTAATTCACCCTAATGCGATTATCCCTATTCGCATTGGCGGGCGCCCAATTGATGACCGAGTAGTAGAAGCGGTTTGGGGGTTTTTCAGTGTGTATCTGATGCTGTACTTGATTATGACTGTGTTGCTGCTGGCTTCAGGAATGGACTTTGTTTCGGCGTTTTCAGCGGTGGGCGCATGTATCAACAACTTGGGGCCAGGTCTTGGAGAAGTGGCGGCCAATTATGCCAATATCACGGATTTTGCTAAATGGGTATTGAGCTTTGCCATGCTGCTTGGACGCTTAGAAATCTTCACCTTGCTGGTGTTATTCACTCCAGCGTTTTGGCGCCAATAAGCAGCCATGAAAAAGGGGACGTTACGTCCCCTTTTTTTAGCCATTTAAAGCCCTTTGTAAAACCTATCTGGGTGCTTTTTAAAGCGCTTATAGTCCCACTGATATTGAGCGGGCGCATCTGCAATGCAAGCCTCTATGCCTTTGTTCATAGCCCGTGCACTTTGCTCCACGTCTTCGCTGTAAATCCCTTCATCCACCCCACGAAACACCATTTCAAAACCCGTTGGCGTGCGCAAGTTATAAGCAAATAGCACGGTGCCTTTTGGGTTCTTTTGAATCATGGAGTGAACGATTTTTGGGGTTAGGGTATTGATACCGAAAAAATCGGCCCAGACCCCGGACTTAACCGATGGCTCTTGGTCAGGCAGTATCATGGTGACATGCTTATCAATGTAATGTTGGAAGAATGCTTTTACCCCTTGGCCGGTGCCCGGCACCAGCTTAGCGCCACTGTCTTCCCGTGCTTTAAGCATGGCTTTTTCAAAGCCTGGCATCTTGGCAATTTTATACAGGGCCATCAGGTTACAGCGTTGAGGCAACCAGCAAGAGATGAACTCCCAGTTACCAATGTGCGGCGTCAGAATCAACACGCCCTCTTTTTTCGCCAAGGCCTCATCAAATAAGTGCTGATTGCGGACCTCGCGAATCATGGCCGCATTACGTTCAAACTTCTCAGGGGTGCCACCCCAAGCAATGCCGGTTTCGGCGATAGTTTTGGCCGTCTCTTGCAGGCTGGCTTTGGCCAGTTGCTGTTGCTGATCCGCTGGCATTTGAGGGTAACACAGCTGAATATTTTTAAGCGTCACCTTATACATACGGCTCTTAGTGAAGCACAGCGCATTACCTATGGCGCTGCCTAGCTGGCGAGCTCGGGGCAGACTTAAGGCCCCAAGAGAATGAATAAACCCTAATGCTAACGCTGATTTGATATCCATAATAATGACGATGACCCATTACAACAAAAACGGGACTTTGCCTGATTTAGATAATTTTCTCTACAAGCAGCGAATTATTCATCTTTGTCTATTCTGTAAAGAGTGAATAAGGATAATTTATGGCCAATTTAGACGCCATGCTCGCGGGCAAGCGCATCCTCGCAGTGGACGACCTAGTAGAATCACGCAGCGCCATGAAGAAAATGCTGGTTATTCTAGGTGCTAGTAAAGTCGACGTTGCAATGGATGGCGATGAGGCAACGGAATACATACTCAATAATGACTACGACCTAGTGATCAGTGATTACAACCTAGGCCGTGGACGCGATGGCCAGCAAATCTTAGAAGAAGCCCGCTTTATTCGCCGCTTAAAAGCCACCACCACCTTTGTCATGCTCACCGGTGAAAACGCTATGGATATGGTTATGGGGGCCATTGAGTACGAGCCCGATGATTACGTTACCAAGCCTTTCACCATTGATATCATGCGCCAGCGATTGACTCGTATTCTGACCATAAAAGAACAGCTTCGCCCCATCAATGAAGCCATCGACCGTCAAGCGAAAGGCGAGGTGCTGCAGCTGTGTGATGAGTACATCAAGAATAAACCTCGACTCAAGAACCGCGTTGAGCGCATCAAAGGGCGGACATTGATGTCTCTCAAACGCAACGACGATGCCCTCGCTTTATATGAAGGGGTGCTTAAAGACCATGAGCTCACTTGGGCGCTATTGGGAAAAGCCACCTGTTTGTTTCATAACAATAAATTCAAAGAGTCAAAAGAACTGCTCGAATACACCATTAAGCTGCACCCAAAGTATGTGCAGTGCTATGACCTGCTGGCCAAGATTCATCTTAAAAACAAAGACCTACAATCCGCCCAAAATACCTTAGTTTCGGCCACGCATGTCTCCCCAAAACAGGTTTTAAGACAAATGGAGTTGGGGCGAATTGCCTTTGCCAATAAAGACCTAGCCGTGGCAGAAGGGGCCTTTCGCCAATCCGTAAAGCTTGCCCGCCACAGCTGTTATCGCTCGGTTAAAAATTACTTACAGTTTGCCAAAGCCCTGCAACATAAAATATCCCCAAGCTCCAGCCGAGAAACGCGAGCAGGTAGCGGCGATGCATTTAAAGCCATCGAAGAAGTGAAGGCCATTTATGGCGATACCCCAGAATACGTCCTTGAAGCCACCATCATTGAAAGCACCACATATACCAACCTAGGTAAGGACGCCGATGCCAAGGCCTGCGCCGATAAAGCCGAAAAACTCCTATCAAACATCAATGATCCAACGAATAGCACCTTGTTATCCATGGCCAGCATGTTTATTGCCACCAAACAGCACGCCAAAGCGCAGGACTTATTAAACGAGCTATCAAAATCGAAAACGCTCTCTCGCTCAGAGCAGCGTGAGCTTGAACGCACCAAAAGTGAAATCAGCGAACAAGTGGTTCGCCAATACACCACGGATATTAATGATAAAGCCATTAGCTACTTTGAACGGGGCCAGTTATCGCAAGCCATTGAGCTACTGGATCAGGCTACCGCTTACAAGGAAGCGGGCTTAGCCGTATTACTCAACGCCATTCAGGTGAAAATCACCTACATGGATCAACGCTCCGCCACCCGTAAAATGATCGACGAAGTGAATGATCTTTTACGTCGCGTGGGTGACATACCGTCTAACGACGATCGTCATCAGCGCTGGCTGCTTCTGAAGAAAAGCCAAGAGCGCCTCGTGCGTATGCTGTAAGCAAGGAAGACTATGAGCTTTGATATAAACACCCTGTTAAGTGCCCAGCTGCATGATTTAAAAAATCAAATGCAGGCCTTGCTCAGTGTAGAGTCAGAATTAAACGATGCCCTGTCTCTTAATCCTGAGCAGCAGTCGCTTATGGAAAAATTGCAGCGCCACAGTAACAATTTGAGTCACCGCTTGGTTGAATTGCTCTCCATTTTAAAAATCCAAAACCAAGCCTTTAAACCTAATATTGATGAGCACTGGCTAATGGATACCCTTGCCCCGTTATCCCAAGAGTTCTTTCAACTTCATGGCCTGCTTATCGAATCCACATTCGATGACGATGCCAACCAATTTTATGACGAGCAACTATTGGGCATTGCCCTACACAATGCCTTCATGAATGCCCTACAAGCTGGGGCGAATAAAATCAGCGTACAACTCGAGGAATTTGACGATGGCCACTGGGTTTTAACTCTTCAGGATAATGGACCGGGCTTCGAGGAAAGCCAAATTGATGACCAAGGGGACTTTTACCCCAACGGCACTCAAAATGGCCTCGGGCTATATCTCATTGAGCAGGCGCTCAAAGCCCATACTCGCAATGGCAAAAGTGGCGCCATCGAAATCAATAACCAATCACAACAAGGCGCCCTTTTACGCCTAATTTTCCCCTAGAATAACCCCATCAAACGCCCTAGTATCTAAGGCTATAGGCCCGTATAATCTTGTGCTTTTCTGTTTCCAGATTCGGAAGGCCACAGTGTCCGCAAATAATTACGACGTAAAAACCTTTCAGGGGCTTATTGCTACCCTGCAAAACTTTTGGTCACAGCAAGGCTGTGTTATCAACCAACCCATCGACCTTGAAGTGGGTGCCGGTACCTTCCATACCTCTACATTTTTACGTGCCGTGGGCCCAGAAACTTGGAACGCCGCTTATGTTCAGCCGTGTCGTCGCCCGACCGATGGCCGTTACGGTGAGAACCCAAACCGTCTTCAGCATTACTACCAGTTCCAAGTTGTGATGAAGCCATCCCCGCTGGATATTCAAGACAAATACCTAGAAAGCTTAAAAGTCATCGGCATTGATACCGATATCCATGACGTGCGCTTTGTTGAAGATAACTGGGAAAGCCCAACCCTTGGTGCTTGGGGCCTTGGCTGGGAAGTGTGGTTAAACGGCATGGAAGTGACTCAGTTCACCTACTTCCAACGAGTGGGCGGCCTTGAGTGCTACCCAGTGACCGGTGAAATCACCTATGGTCTTGAGCGTATTGCCATGTACCTACAAAACGTCGACAGCATTTTTGATCTGGTTTGGTGCTATGGCCCAGACGGCTCTAAAGTCACTTACGGCGATGTGTTCCATCAAAACGAAGTGGAACAATCCGCATACAACTTTGAACACGCCGATGTGGACTTTTTATTCCAAGCGTTTAACCAACACGAAAGCGATTGCGCCCGTTTAATTGAAGCGGGCCTTGCTCTGCCTGCTTACGAGCAAGTGCTAAAAGCCTCCCACGCGTTCAACATGTTAGATGCTCGCCATGCTATCTCAGTGACCGAACGTCAGGGTTACATTTTACGTGTGCGCACATTAGCGCGCTCTGTGGCCGAAGCGTATTTCCAATCTCGTTATAAACTGAAGTTCCCTCTGGCGCCTGCTGCCCTTCGCGATGAAGTGATCGCCAATGTGGTGGCCGAAGAAAAAGCCGCGGCCGATGCAGCTGCTAAAAAAGCCGCCAAAGATGCCAAGAAAAAGGGAGCCAAATAATGACTGATTCAAATATTGTTAAGCACGATTTTTTAGTTGAAATTGGTACCGAAGAGTTACCACCAAAGGCATTAAAAAGCTTAGCCGCTGCGTTTCAAGCCGGTATCGAAGCGCACTTAAACGCCAAAGAAATTGCATTTGCGAGCAGTAAATTATTCGCTGCACCCCGTCGCCTAGCGCTGCGCCTTGAAGGCTTAGAAGCACAAGGCAAAGACAGCAAAGTTGAAAAGTTTGGCCCTTATACCAATGTGGCCATTGGCGCAGATGGTAAACCAACCAAAGCAGCCGAAGGTTTTGCGCGCTCAAACGGCATCAGCTTTGATGAAGTGGGTCGCATCACAGATGAAAAAGGCGAGCGTCTTTATTTTGCTCAAGACGTGGCAGGTGCAAAAGCCACTGATGAACTGCCTGTAGCGATTCAAGATGCATTAAACAAATTGCCAATTCCTAAACGCATGCGTTGGGGTTCAAGCCGCATTGAATTTGTACGTCCTGTGCATTGGGTGTTAATGCTGTTAGATAACAAGGTGATCGAAGCCAATATTCTAGGTGTGCAGTCTAACTACTTTACCAAGGGTCACCGCTTCCACGCCAATCGTGAAATCGCCATTACCAGCCCTGCAGCTTATGAAGCAACGCTTAAAGACCAAGGCAAAGTTTTGGCTGATTACGAGGAACGTAAAGCTATTATCCGTGCACAAGTTGAAGCTGAAGGCAGCAAACTTGGCGGCGTGGCCGTGATTGATGAAGACTTACTGGATGAAGTGGCGTCTTTGAATGAATGGCCAACCGCGTTAGCCGGTAACTTCGATAAAGAATTTTTAGAAGTGCCTGCTCAAGCTTTGATTAGTTCAATGAAAGAGCACCAAAAGTATTTCCACGTGGAAACGAAAGACGGCACATTGATGCCGAACTTCATTACCATTTGTAATATTGAATCAAAAGATCCGCAGCAGGTGATCGAAGGTAACGAGAAAGTGATTCGCCCACGTTTAAGTGACGCGAAATTCTTTTGGGATACCGACCGGAAGAAGTCATTAGAAAGCCGTTTCGAAAAACTCGACACCGTTTTATGGGTGCAAAAACTGGGCACCCTTAAAGACAAGTCAGAGCGTTTAATGAAACTGGCTGCACAAATCAGCTCTGCCATGGGCGGTGATGTGAAACTGGCTGAGCGTGCGGCAAAACTGTGTAAAACCGATTTATTGTCTGACATGGTATTTGAATTCACGGACCTTCAAGGTCTAGCGGGTTCTTATTACGCGAAACACGATGGCGAGCCAGCTGAAGTATGCGCTGCCATGAATGAACAATACATGCCTGCGTTCTCTGGTGATGACTTACCAGAAACCGTGACAGGTACCGCTCTTGCCCTAGCAGACCGTCTAGACAGCCTTGTGGGCTTGTTTGGTATTGGCCAGATCCCTACAGGTGGTAAAGATCCGTTCGCGCTGCGTCGTGCGTCTTTGGGTGTTTTACGTTTATTGGTTGAAAAGCAAATTGATATCGATCTAAACGATCTTATCGACTGGGCCATTGATAACAACTGGCCAACTGAATTAAACGCCGATAATAAATCAAAACTAATTGATTACATGCTGGATCGTTTCAGTGCTTGGTATCAAGACCAAAATATTCCAACGGTTGTTTTCCAAGCGGTTCGCGCCAAAGGCATTACCCAGCCGTTAGATATTAACAAACGTGTGCAAGCGGTTTTTGCGTTTTCTAAATTAGACAGCGCTGAAGCACTGGCCGCAGCCAATAAACGTGTATCCAACATTCTAGCGAAAAACGATGCCTTCATTGATGCACCACAAGTCAACGAGGCGTTATTGCAAGAAGACGCTGAAAAAGTATTAGCAAAAGCACTTGCGGAAAAAGCAAACGAATCCTCGCCATTATTTGAGCAAGGTTTATACGCTGAGTACCTAACCAGCTTAACCACATTGCGTGACAGCATCGATGCCTTCTTCGATAACGTCATGGTGATGGCCGATGACGAAGCCGTTAAACAAAACCGTTTAGCGCTACTGAATCAACTGCGTAACTTGTTCTTAAACGTTGCAGATGTGTCGCAACTTTAAGCAGACCCAGCGAAAAAGGAGAAGCTTGCTTCTCCTTTTTTTTGCCTTAAATTTACAGCGTCATACATAGGTAACCATCATGACTGAAAAGTTAATCGTATTAGACCGTGACGGTGTCATTAACTACGACAGTGACAACTACATCAAAACCGTCGACGAATGGATTCCCTTACCAGGCTCAATGGAAGCCATTGGAAAACTGACTCAAGCGGGTTACAAAATTGCAGTCGCCACAAATCAGTCTGGCATTTCACGTGGGTATTTTAGTATTGAAACCCTTAACGCAATGCATGACAAAATGATCAAACTGGCTGACGAGCATGGCGGCAAATTTGATTTTATCGCCTACTGCCCGCATGGCCCAGATGATGAATGTGATTGCCGCAAGCCGCTTCCTGGTTTGATTCATCAAGTTGAAACGACATTAGGCATCTCAGCAAAAGGTTGCTACATGGTGGGTGACAGCTTGCGTGATCTAGAAGCAGGTGCTGCGGCTGGCCTAAAGCCTGTGTTAGTTAAAACGGGTAAAGGTCAGCGCACACTTGAAAAAAATATAGGGCTAGAAAACGCCTTAATTTTTGATGACTTAGCCAGCTTTATTACATCTTTTGTGAAATAACATCCCATCTTAAAGTAAGTAATAACTTTCACCTAAAGTCTTAATGCTTAAACATTAAGGCTTTTTTTATTGTTCAAATATAGTAACCTTCTACACAGTTTTTATTTACCAGTAAGGATACTTAGTGAAACTACCTGCCATTGCGTTAACCTGCCTATTTAGTGCGTCTTTAAGCCATGCATCATCTGTTCATAATTATGTTGAACTGGGTTTAGGTGCCAACAAACTCTTTTCATTCAACAAAGAAACCAACGATGGGTTAAGTGAATTTTCAGTGGCACCCTCTGTAAAAATCTTAACCGGTAGTCGATTAAACCAATCGCGTACATTATGGTTTGAGCTAGGCTATAGCTACAACGGCGAAATGAAATACCGAGATACTAAACTTAGTAGCCAGTCCCTTTTCACGGGTGTAAAACTGTCTACTGATGCTGCTATTGATTCATCACTATTTGTACGTGGTGGTGTTGGTAAAACATGGTCTGAATCCAGTACTGTTGGTTCAGAAACTAAAACGAATCAAAGCACCAATTACTATGGTGGAGCTGGCATGAATTTTCGTTTAGATTCTCAAAAATCCATGGTCTTTGAATTACAACACATTAATGATGCCAGTTCAGATGAAGCCATCAACGGCATCTTTTTGAGCTTTAATCAGTTTATTTAGATCAATCACTCCGTGCATATTGGTTAAAATTAAAAAGCCCGCTAAGTGATTAAACCTTAAGCGGGCTTTTTTATAACCTTCAACTAACAGTCACACCTACAACCAATAATTCACCTTCTCTTTGACCTTTGGTGGCTTAGCTTTATCGGACAGCCAATAGGCATCATCTTGATGTTCATGGGCTTGGATATATGCCAATTGCACCGGTGTCAGATCAGGAAAGCTTTCATCCAAAAAGCAGCGTGTTTTCAACCAGGGTTTTCCGCAACGCTTATCGAGTAACTCAAACTGCTCAGCGGTAATGGCGATACCGGGAACTTCGATCCAGTTCCTTGGCTCACGTTGAGGATCCACATAGTCTTTTGTAACACTATAATACAGAGAAGACTCTTTCCCCCAAGAATAAAAATGCATTCCGCTCCACTTTGATACTTCTACAAGCTTTAGGTATTCAGATTCTTTTTGATCTTCGTTCAATGCCAGTGTGTTGATATACATTGGCCCAAACGAAATGTAAGCGTAATATTTCCAGTCACTCCAAAAATGCATGTCGGGTGCTTGGATGCCCTGATCAGGCAAGCTGCGGGCGTAGAAATATTTATCCGCTTTGTCCTTATAGTGCACCTGCCACCACGCGTTGATTTGCTCTCCTGGCAGGTTACCCTTGTCATAAAACTCGATTAAACCTGTAAAACCTCCCGTCATTTCTCTAATACGATAGGGTCCAAACCAAATATGATTAGGTGAATTAAAAAACTGCTTTCTTTCATTAACAGGTTCAGCTCCCGTATAGTAAGCCCCCATGACAGCGTTAAATTCAAAAAAACCTGGTGTTGTGCAAGCGGTTAGTATTGATACTAGGGCTAATATGAGAATCAATTTAATATTCATATTTAGTGGAATTCCTTTGCCATCACAAACTTAAACTCATCAATATCGATCACCTTACGTCGGCCATCTTTATAGATCACTCGATCTGCTTTTTTATTTTCATACTTAAAAAATTCTTCTTTTTTAAAATAAACCGTTCGCCTAAATTGCTGCACGCCAAGGAGTCCATCTTCTTTCTCTGCCCCCATAAAAGGGGTGGTATTGAATGGCCCATGGGACTCATGAATATAGTACCGCTCGAGGTATTCATAACTGTGTTTAAACTCAGCAAAATCATCTCCCAGCATCCCTGCTAATTCTTGCTCTAAGTGCTCAATCGACGACTGAGATCGTTTCAGTTGCCACTCTAATTGCGCTACCTTCACTTCTTTTCCCTGCGGGTAAGGGCTTGGTTGGCCTATTTTTTTAGCATCCACCATCTTTTGGTACTTGTTTAAGAAATACTGCAATACAGATTGATATTTTTTATGGCCAGCCCACTGTATCCAGCATGTTTTGATCTCTGGCCGCTGCAATGCATTCTCCACTGTATCGTAATGCTCAATCAGCTCCGCCTCGATTGACCCAATCTCAAGCGGTGCCAGTGGCACATGGTATTCTTTCGCTAATGCATGCATTTTCTTTAACGCCATGAGCGATAACTGGCTAGGATTCAAGCTGGTATTGACTACCCCTTGCTCATTGGGTCCGTAACTGCCCCCCACATCTGAGTGTGAGCCAATTAAACCTATTTCTCTTTTTTTGCCTTTCACCCTATCTTCGGGATAGTGACGATTTTGATCTTCAAATAAACTTTGTAGATCAAAATTATATCGATACTCGTTTAATGCAATGAGATGCACCACTTGCCCCTGCTTACTTAACCAAGAATCATTTATATGGAAGTTATAACCTTTATCACTGTTGTTGCCAGGCACACCATAGGAGCCCACCGAATCAAACAAACCCACAAAGCTAAACTGAATCGTACTTGGACTTATGTAGGTCTGCATAGCTTGATCGTTAAACCCATAGAACCCTTGCTTAAGCACGTTCATAAAGTGTCGCGCTGTGGTGGCGCCTCGGCTAAAGCCGAATACATCTAGATAGATACTCTCTGGGTAGGTTTTATAAGTATCTATAT
>Ga0115005_10002947_pt1 | contig 13537 bp, 10 predicted proteins | sample ArcOceMetagenome_FD_87163 | JGI IMG/M metagenome (GOLD analysis project Ga0115005, IMG submission 87163) | Marine eukaryotic phytoplankton communities from Arctic Ocean - Arctic Ocean - Greenland ARC118M Metagenome | ecosystem: Environmental > Aquatic > Marine > Oceanic | place: Arctic Ocean... | reverse complement strand
TTACAAGTTACGTGGTGTATAAAGAACAAGAATAATGAATAGTGTCCATCATGCCTACTAGCTAGTAGGAGAAAACTCTGAAAATCTCCGAATGGAGTATCTTTTTTCATCATTCTTCAAACCAAGAAAAATCCTCTCATGAATCTACATTCCTCTTTCATTCAGAGCTCAACAACGCCATCAGCCCCAGAGAAAAAAGGATAGCCGCACTCCAAGCAGCAATAGAAGAATTTAACCACGACAATCATCACAAACATGATCAGGAATTAGAACTCCAAGCTGATAAAATACTCTACCAAAAGATATCCTACTGCTTCACCGTCCATAAACATGATGAAGAAATGGGTCTAATTGCATGCGCGCTTGAGATGGTATACAGGGCGAATCGTGGTAGGGTGGCACTTAGCTTTCAAGAGATTGGGGATTCCATTCTGCCGCTTTTTGTGGAGATGATTCGGTGGAGTGCTGCGCGGCGAAAAGATACTTGGATGACTCAGCAGCCGTTGGAAGCGCAGGGTGGGGCTGAGGATTTATTGATACAGCAAGGACCATCGAATATTGGAAATAGTGGTGCCAGTGTTGGTCCGAGCGTCGTAGCTAGTGGGATCTATTATTCGGGTGGTGCGAATGGACATGGAAATGCTAATGACAGAAGTGGCAGTCCATCGTTGGTATCCATCCTCAAGACAGAATCTCTTGAGAATGAGTCACCGGTGACCCCTCTTAGATCTAATAGAAACGTTAATGAACTCTCTACTATCAGTGAAGCCAGCAGCCGCCTCCCAGATAGTTTGCAGGAAGACATACCAGAGGACACAGAATTTACAATTGAGTGCATACCGAATGGAACCGAGACTTCATCATTTGTTGATGTTAGCGAAGGCAATGACTTAAGTGAACCACTTGATAATAGCAAAGGCAATGGCTTAAAAGAAGCACAAGATAGTAGTACTGCATCTACTTCGACTAGTGAAACTGATATAGGAAAGGACTCCCAAAGTACTATCCCATCTCCAGACCTTCCTTTGAGACAGCGCGAGAGACAAGTTCGCTTCTCCGATTTGGTAGACAATAATATGAAAATGCCGTCACCGCGATCCCAGCGAGAAGGTGAACCCTCCAAACCCATCGAGCCCCAATATTCTGGTGCAACGAATGACGAAATGGGTTATGTACAACATATTGAGTCAAATTCTGACCACGGTGCAATAGAAATTCAAGCACCTCGGAAGAAGGAGAAGTATACCCACCCACTGGCAGTCCTCAAAATTTTAAAGGTATTGAGGTATTTTTCCAGAGTTCTCTCTGCCATGGTTCCGATGGCGCATTTTCCTGGTCTATTGGACGAACTCATCTTTCAAATGAAGATCAGAAAGGTGGGGACTGATAGTACGGATGGGATACTGCGGACGAAACAGAGCATAGATAGGGATGACGACTCGTACTCATTTCATAGCGCCAAAAGCAATGATGACGAGATAGGAATCGGTAGTAATGCGAATGGACCGGAGAAACAAAATAGTTTCAGGAAGAAGCGCAATTCACAATATTTGGATAACGCCAGTGTAGCACGAATGGATGCGATTGCAACAATTGTGAATTTAGCATGCGCAGAAGAAAACAAAAACAAATTATTGCAACATCCAGGATTGTTAGATGCTATCATACACGTTGCACAGAACGATATTATTGATGACGCTAGAGAGCATGCAAGTATTGTATTGATGAATTTAGCTCTAGCAGAAGATAATAAGGTGAGCATATGGTGTTATTGGGATGTACTCGTGACCTTAGTTCATGTTGTAGTTTTGTTCTTGGGATGTTGACCACTGCGTCATCAGCATGTAATTGGAGGTGCTTACTTTCTTCTGACACCAATTAAAAATAACTTCTACAAAATAGGTAACCATGGCAAATCATGTCGACTTACTTCAGGTCATCACTAAGCTCATGACGGATGATGTGATTAACACAAGGAGATACGCATCGTCCACAATATTAAATCTAGTTAGCACACCTGACAACATCAATCGCATCGCAAAGTTCGGCAAGGGGCACTTGCTTCATGCCCTTACAAGAGTCCTTGCCATAGACGAAGTAGAAGAAATTCGAATAAATATTGCGGAGACGTTATTCATTATGGTGAAGAATAGTACGGATCTAGTGTCGATTGAAATGATTGGGCGTCATAGGGATGTATTGCCATCTTTGGCAAATACTGTTCTCTCTGACTACAGCGCTGACGTAAGAGCTTATGCCGCCAGGACATTAGAATGGCTAGCAGCTGACATTCATTTTGGATCGAAGTCACACCCGGCATTGTTAGATGCCCTCATTCAAGCATCCATGTGGACAAAAACAAATTGCATAGTAGAAGCATTGAAGTCTCAAGCATCAATTGAAGAGAATAGAATCGCCATGGTGGAGCGAAAAGGAATGTTGGATGCATTATCGGCATTATCTTCGCTGCACGGCGTCAATGATGAAGAAGTCCGAGAGTGCGCTCTTGCCACTATTGAGCGCCTCACTTGTGAGCCGTATGTTCGAAAAACCATGGCAGGGCATGAGGCAATCATGTTGGAATTGACTAGAGCTACTTTCTCTGCGAATGGAATATTGGATCATTATGAGGAGAATGATGGTGCCACAAGAGCACTCATGAAGTCTGCCTTGAAGAATCTCGCCAATGAGATTTAGGAATCTCGTCTTTTTGGTTTATGCCTGCAGGTAGTGTACTCTTTGTAGAAACAGCTTTTCTACTACTAGCGTAGAGGAATGGGAATGTAAATATACGACGAAATGCAAATATAATTCATAACTACTATATCACACGTATAACGAAATCATATAATAATTCAAACGTTTGAAATTAGTTCAAGATGCTGCACCAATTTCACCACGTGTACCTGCTGTACGTGTACCTGTACTCGTATTCTCTTCAACTTTCATTTGATGATGCAAGGAATAGACTTGAAAAGATTCATTCTCATCATCTCGCACATAGGTGTTGTACCTGTATCCATCAGGTCCACCAGGGAACAAACTCTTTCTCTGCTCACCTGCATGATCATAAATGGCTTTATTGGTTATGACATATTTCTTCAGACCATCGTTGCACAAACCAGCAAATTTGGCATATTTCAAGCATTCATCCCATTGAAAGCTCCCAAGAAAATGCGTGTCCTGGATTCTACTAGGTTCTTTCGGTCCACCACTATTCGCATCCTGTTCAGCACCATCCATTCTTTCTTGCAGCGGAGGAAGATTCCAAGACGACGTCGTCGTCGTCGACGACGACGACGAGGATGAATCACGTACCAGTTGCGACACAATAGCTTCCGCTTGCAATTCAAAAAATGGAAAGGGCACAACACTGTGTTGCAACCCCACAAACGTCAATGAAGGATATCTTGCATGCCACAACTGTTCGTAGAGAGGTTTCACCCGTCTTTCACCTGTTACCACAGAAAAATCATCCAAATTCGAGCGTTCGTTAATAAAGGGGAATTGATAATCGTACCCCGAGCAGAAAATAATGACGTCGACTTGAGGTGTGTCGTTGCACGTGGATCCAAAGGATATTCTCGAATTCGGAAGTACGGCAGTTGTCCTCGGTACCCACGATACGTTTCCCTCTGTAATGGGTTCTCCTTCGGTTAAGTCGGGACACGTTGTATCCGACAGATAGACCCTGGTTGCATGGTGAGATATTTCCCTCGCTAAGTCGGATCCACTCGCTCTGCCCCCAATGCAAAGGACATTTTTTCCCTGAAAAATGGCGGGATCGTCGTATTCTATGCTATGGTAAACTTTACCCTGAAACGCTTCAATGCCAGGTATGATGGGGTTGGCAGGTGCGGCATAATGACCATTGCAGATGCAGACGGCATCGAATATTTCCGAATATGTTGTTTTGCCATTGTCATTGTCACTGTCCCATTCCAGTTTGATTTGAGGCCAAGAAGGATTTTCTAATTCTTCACTTTTCTTTTCTTCATCCTTGATAATTTCCAATTGTGTCACAGTAGACCGATACTGAATCAAATCTTCCACCTCCATAGCCTTGGCATACCTGCACAAATAATCCTTCACATCCGCATGAGTTACAAAACTCATTGTCTTCCCATCGCCACCCCACGGAAATTCCCGATAGGCCATGAGCTCTCGAGGAAGGTTCGTTCTCAGCCCGCGGTACACGGGGCGCGACTTCGAGTTCGGTTGGTAGGACCATACACCTCCGATCTGAGAATCTTTTTCGAGAATGGTGGGTTTGATTCCGTTTCGTTGGAGGATTCGGGCTGTGACGAGTCCCGCTGCTCCAGCGCCAATTACTGCTACTTTGAGTGCAGGTGGTGATGCTGTACTAGTACTAACAGTTGCTGCGAGACTCATGTCTTTTCTTGTGTGGAATCGAGATTTTTGCAGTGCCGAAATAATTCTTGTGTTCGTTGTGAAGGAATTGATGGATTGAAATATAGTAAAAATCAGGAGGATGCTGTGTAGCTTGAACATTGGCATAGGACGAGGGTAAAGAGTTGCAATGTCCAATTACCCTTGATGGATCTCTTTGTTTTAGTAAGGATATAATGGATAAACACTCTTCTGTTGAAAAATGAGGTATCTCGTTGTTTTACCTGACGTCATCATCATTTATCTTTGGCAATGTTTGCGACATTTCGAAATCCAAAATTTCGAAATTTCATCATTGAGCTAATTTACTGTCATCAGCTACATCGTCTAAATATTTAGCCAATACCGTTGAAACAAATCAGAAATTTCAAATTGTCGCAGGATGTGTAGGAAATGTGGTGAAGATTGATTATCCGTTGATTATCTAGCGATAATTCTGCCACCGCGCATCCCCTCAACCAATCACTTATCACCAGCTCTTACTAAGTTCTCAAACAAACTTTACTGCGCTTTTGCCAATCACACAAGAACAATAATCATGGCCAGAAGATCATCAAGATTAGCCTCCAAAAAGGTGGAGGAACCGGTCAAAGCAGCCCCTGCCGTCACAAAAAACACTAAAAAGAAGGAGAAGAAGGCGCCCGCTCCCAAGCCCAAGCCCGAGATTAAAAAGAAGGAGAAGAAGGCACCCGCCCCCAAGCCCGAGACTAAGAAGAAGGGGAAGAAGCCCCCCCCTAAGTCCAAGGCCAAACCGGTCGCTGCTCCTGAATCCCCTGAGCCTGAATCCCCTGAGCCTGAATCCCCTGATGAAGCTCCTGAAGATTCTGAAGCTCCCGCAGATACCCCCGCTGAGGCCGCAACTGTTTCCGTTGAAGCCTGCAAGTCCTGAGGCGCATTCAAGACCAGGTCGGCCAAGATAGTCAAGGGGGTCGGGTCTAAAGCTACCGTCGAAGTCAACACGGAGAAGCCAGGAAAGGGGAATTTTGTGGTAACTGTGTCTGGTGTGGAGGTGCCTATTGTGGATTTGAAAGGTTGGTAAATGTTGGTCAGGGAAAAATCTCGATGGAAATTATTACTCTTGTCGTTAATTATTAACTAATTTACCCTACACTAATTCATATTTGGCTACACTTGTTTCCTGCACCAGGTATGAAAAGACCCTTTAAGGATCTGAAGGCGTTAGATATGGACGAGGTAGTTGAGAATATCATCAAAGCCATTGGAGGGGAATAAGTAGTAGTGAAAAGTGAAATAGTTCATTTTTATCGTGCATCTAAAGTGTGTGTTTTGATTTGGAATGACAATGTCAGGGGTGATCTTTTGTGGGCCCGTGACATTTGAATCAAACCAGCTACCCGCCAAGAGATGCGTAGGATGGACTCACTCACTCCGTCCGTTGAAGTTACGGGGATAAAGGATGCCAAACTTGTTTTTTAGCAAAAATAAAAATTAGTTTTACATTTTTGATATTGAACATAACATAACTTCAAAATCAGTTTGCAGCAGTAAAACACATGTAGATGGATGTGAGATAGTCTTCTTCTTCATCACCCCCCTTGGTGATTAAGACGAAATGCTAGTCTTCTTCTCATCTTCGTTCGAGTCTTGGGGATCTGTCTCTTTCACTATAAGTGTAGTAGTATTTGGTGCGATCACAGTTGCTTGTTGATAGAATTCCTTGGGAGGCATCGCAGTGCTCGCAGCTGCAACAACTCCATTTAACAATGTTGAAGGAGTGTCCTTTGGAATTGCTGTTGTTCCAGTTCCGGTTGCAGTTTGAACTATGCCATTGGATACAAGAGCGTCTGCCTTGGTCTTTGTGGCTATAACAATAGTGTCTGTTGGAGACTCCTTTGGTATAGATACTGTTGGAATGCTCTTCAGAGATGGTGCCGTTGCGGCGACACTTTCCGTGGTTGTTGGTGCCTGGTTCAAAGTTGTTCCAGTTGAAGTGTGGGGATTAGCATTGGCCACTGGTCCTTTCGCAACGATATGGTCCGAAAGACTAGGAGTTTGTTTTATTGTAGATCCAGTTGCAGTCTGGGTATGAGTTGCGTTCATTCCAGCAGTTTGTATGTTTGTAGCTGCCACACTTAGGGCCGCATAATTGGCAATTTCTGAAATTCCGTTCTGCGGTTTCATAGAATTTTGGGTCGACGTTGCAGACTCCATATTTTTAACACTCAGGTTTTGGCTCACAGTCGAATTTGGAATTGTAGCTGTATTCTGCAATGTACCTGGTTTGACTGCAATTGTAGCAATTTGAATGATGGGCGTACTCTCGGCGATACTCCTCGCTACCATCAACGCGTCCTGAACAACGCCTGTGGCAAGCCCTTCAACAACAGGAGCATTTACAGTCTGCACTGTTTCGCTGACTGAAATGGATTTGCTAACTGGTGTATTAACTTTGACTGGAGCAGAAATAGTTTTACCATTCGTGGTGACGCTGAGCATCATTGATTGCTGGCTTGGAACAGCAGTCTGTCCTTCCTTGGCTACTACATTCATGTGCCCATTGCTTGCAGTGGGAACATTACCTTGATTCAAATTTGGATGCCGACCTGATAAAAGAGTTTGAACGTTTGTATTAGATTGAGGAACTGCACCGGGTACGCTCGTTGTTATATTTCCTGTATTCGGAACTTGGCCAGCTCCAAATGACGGAAAGCGCATTGTGAGCATGGATGTTGATTGCGACACAGTTGGTGTAGGTCCTGTCCTCGTTTTAACAATCGTTTGATGTGTTTGAATTAGCTGCACTGAGGACGCTACCTGCGGTTGCGATTTGGCGGTTCCAGATTTTGTTGCAGAGACAGCTTTTTTCACAATGTCATCAATACTTTCAGGCTTCTTCGGTTTCGGTTTTTCCATCTTTTCAATTTTATAAGTCAAAGCAAGACCCAATGAAGTCAGAGCCTCTGGACTGCTCGCCAGCCCAAACGGCGGCCATAATTTGGTAGCCAATGGAGCATGAGACGAAATATCATTTTCACCAGCTCCTAAGAAAGGCCAAAATAAATGCGGATTATTGCTCTTGTTCTTGTTCTTCTGCATTGAGCTGGCGCCATTTTCGCAGAAAGTACATTTCCAATTTTCAGACTGAGTGGCATCGAGCGCATTTAGGCATTTCCGATGATACCATTTTTTACAAGAAATACAACATGTCATAACTGTTTCGTCTCGTGGTCCACCACAGACGCAATGCCTCTCTCCCTCGTCTAAAATGGCATTACATAGAATGACTTCTTCTGGAGTTATCACAGGAATAGTAGACATGACAATTCCAAGCTCTTTCAAAATTGCTGCATTGAAAGGCTTAGTCTCACTAGCAATCGGAGTGAGTGTTTTTTTCACTTTTTGTCTCCAGACAGATGTCCGATTTATCATCGATCGGATCATTCCAGCGCTCTTGACTTCGGGAAGTTTAATAAGATCGCTGAGCTTTAGCAGACATCTCAAATCATCGATTTTTGGCTTCTTCATGAGTATATCGAAAGCGAGGCAACACCAACCTATACACTGGAAAGCATCTCTTACTACCGCAATATCAGGGTATTCGCCAATCCCAAGATCCTTCGTGGCCATAAGAACTTCTTTCATGGGTTCCGAGAGAAGTTGACTTGGTGCTTTCGCACTAGTTGTGGGCTTTGGTAGACTTTTCTCTGCAATTTCTATCGATTCGGGTGCTAACACTTTCCCACCGATCATTGCAGCCCAGTACCTAAAGCATGGAGAAAGCTGATCTTCTCTTCGCTGGTTAATCTTGCGTTCATTTGCAACTTTCGTGAACTCTATCATCTTGCGATTAGCCTGTTCAAGCGCGGATGTCGCCTTTGTAATATTTGCTGTCGCCAATGCCTCTTCTTCTTTCCACTTGGCGGCATTGTCCAACTCAGTAGATGTTGCATTATTCTCTCCAGCGGTGGGTGCAACTTGATCATTTATGGGTAGGCTCAATCGAGCATCTGCTGCTTGTGGTCTTGGTGCTTCTGGAGCATTGGTGATCTCAAGTTTTTGTGCTTTCACCCACTGCAACTTTGTGACACTTGCCTGACACTCTTCTTTCCATTTCACAATCTCGCGCTTTTTCTCCCTGATCTTGCGTTGATGCTTCTGGTTATCTTGCGAACGAGCTTTTGATAAATCTTTTGGATCGCACCATTTTCGAACAATTTGAGCGATTTTATTGGAAGATATTTTATACACGCGCTTTACACAGCAACGGACGCATACGTATTTTTCCATTCTATCGCCCTGGGATTGTGACACTCCAATGCACGGACCATGATACCATTCATCACAATCATCGCACCCAATCATGAAACCCTCGTAGGGGCGTCGGCAAATACAGTAACCGCAAAGAGTCTGTTTTAATTCTTCAAATTCTTCAGGCACAGCTATAATTAACTCATCATGCTCCCTAAGCAACTCTTTCAATACATGAATTTGTGCAGATCCATTATGCAGACCGCTTTTCTTGACTTTGGTGGTCCAATTTTTTGCATTCTGGTGGGCCTTCCGCAAGCTCCTATACTCATGAGATGTGATTTTGACTCTGGATAATTTATTAAGTTTGTTTTTGACTTCTTCCAGTGACATCTTTTCCCCAGCATCTAATATTGTCTTCACGTCTTCGATCCAGGCGACTGCTACTTTGGCGTCCTTTGTGATCCTTTTTACTGTCTCCGCATCTATGAATAGAGGGCATAGTGCATTTAGTAGTGAAAGGAAAACATAATATTATCAATACATGGAAGGGAGTCGGACTTACTTGACGGATAAATAGAACACTCTTTTGCGAGAGAGAGAAGAGTCTGATGAGGAACTCTTCTATCGCTTTCGATGTAAGTTTCATTTGCCTTTTTGCACCAAGAATAATAATCGTCTCGCTTTGTCCGCAGTCGCAAAAGCCGCGCTGAGTCGCCAGAAACTAATTTTAACACATTGTTGGTGGTCACTTCCAGCATGATCTTTTCTTCACTGCCATCTGCAGGCATCGGTACAGTGAATTTATCATCCTCAAGATTCATATTTGACCCTTCGCTGATCAGAATGTCTAGATCCTTCTTCCAGCGCTTGTCAATAAATACATTTTCGTGAGAGTCAATTAACACAGAAATCTTCTTACACCACTTCATGATGACCTCAAGTTGTCTAACGATCTCTTCTTCCAAAGTCAAAATGTGTAAAGAGTCCGTGCTTTTGTTTAGGTTTTCAACCATTTTGTGAACATCATTCCCACTCTTCTCTGTACTTTGTGCCGATGCTCCATCTCCGCCATTCGAAGATGCTGATGCAGGTTCACCACTTATATTACTAGATAAGCCAGAAGTTGATGAATTGTTCTTGGTGCTTCCATTTTCCTCGTCCACGTCCATTGGTTCGAATGAATCTTCATCCAAGAACTTGCCAGGTTCACCATAAAATTTGTTTCTTTCGTGAACGAGGGAGTTGATGACAGAAGCAATGTCTTTGATCTTCATTTGAGATTCAAGTCTCCAGGACTGCACATCACTAAGTAATAACTGAAGGCGTCCTACATCTGCTGTCGTATCCATTGGAATGCTCGAAGCGCTTTCAATTAAAGAAATCACCGTATCCAATGTGCATTTTTTAACTGTATCTTTCTTGCTCCCAACAACTCTCTTGTTCCGCTTCGGGGCAAATTTCAAAGCTTGATCAAACCAATCCTGCGACTGGTCGGCCATCTCTTTCAATACCTTCACTTCGTCTAAGTCTACCGCCAGCTCTTTTGCAGCACTTTCAATAGCACTATTAACTTCATCAATCGACACTGGATTCATCGATGTGGTGTCTGCTTTTCCCCCAAATTCGACGCCACACCGTTGCAATAATATTAGATTTGTGTCCATCCAATCCTTCGCCTCGCTGTGAATACGATTAATTTTTGTAAAAGGATTTCCGAGATTTGTGGGTATTTGTTCTGCTTCTACAACTATCTTACGAAGCTTGTTGTATGAAATTGAATTACGACTATTGGCTCTCCTGTTGTCCCCGGTAAGATAAGGCCGATACTAAATTTTCAAAGAAAGTAGATTCCAGGTAAGATCGTATCAGACAAGCCAATAAAATGTGTGGGCGACATCCCTTGTCACAAACAATGATCACTTACTGTTTCAAACCACGTTTCTGCTATATCGACAGTAGACTGCAATTCGTCGGCATAATCTAATTGCCATTCTGTCTTTCCATCTGTTAATTGTTTGGCCTTCTTAATGATGTCATTGGAGCTATCTAAGTGATCTTGTAGATCTTCAATTTTGCCTCTTTTAAATTGATCACCTGCACTTGGAACCCATCTCCTTGCCTTTTGACTCCAGTTGCGTGCATCAATAGCAGTCTGAAGCAACTGGAGAAAATCAATTTCAACAGGCAAACGTGACCCCTGGGATAATAATTCCACGAGCGCCGAAATAGTATCATCAGATCCACCTTTGAGAGTCTTTCGCATTCGTAACAGCCATTCCGCACGATTCCCAGCATCGAGATCACATCCTGATGCACCCATGCTCTCCAACGGACATGGTACTTCAACTTTTAATGCTTCAATCCACTCACATACTTGTTTGTAACGTGATTGCAATTTTTCTAATGATCCAGTTAAGCCCAAAGGCATCTTTTCGCCCGTCTTTACCAATGATTCTAATTCCCTGAGAGAAATCTTCGAACGTAATGCTACATTTGCCCTATCCATCCATTCTTCTGCGTTTCTATGCACCTTACTCAGCAGCGAAAGCTCTTGAAAGCTTAAATTAATTTTATTTGCTTCTTTGATCATGGATCCAATATATTTGACACTATCCTTTTCATTACCATTATTCTATTTGCAACCAAATAAATTTGTCAGATAAGTATGATTATGCTGAGTTTGCACATGTGTTTGCACGTAATAATATCAAACTTACCTTGCTCCACATTCGTATTCTATTTCTAAGCTCGAATGCCCTGTGAATTCTGTCTTCCAGAAAAGCAAGGCTATTTGGTCGTAGAGACAAATTTCTTCCCTCACTAGCCAATTCTTCTGCCGATGCAAGACTCTGTTGTGGAAGATGAAGATCTTCTGATGACGAACTCTCTTCCCTCCCACTCTCAGTCAGTCTTGATTCCCATTGCAACGTTTCATTCAGCATCTCACGAGCAATATTAATTTCTTCCAACTGGACATTGCAACTCTCATCCTTTGAATCTATTGTTTTTCGAAGAGTCTGCAATTCAACCCCATTATTGCTGTCATCGTACATCGCATCTACAAGATGAGCCAGTATTTCCTTTCCATTTTCTACAAAGTCGAGAATAGAATTCAAACACTGCGAAATTTGTTTTGGCATCGTATCACGTTTTTGATATACTTCCTCCGGTTTCGGCATCGAGTAGGCTTTATTCAACACAATAAATAAATCAGCAAAGGCGGGTTTGTTTCCATTCTTTTGATTCTCCAAAATAAGTTGTCCTTTTTCTAGAATACACGCCCATGCATTCGTCAGACTTTCATCCCCCTTTACGCTCTCAAAATTGCCCCAATTAGCATTTATTGATTGTTGCACCGTCTCATCCGACTTTATTTTTGAATGGTCGCCGTTGTCCACATTCTCACCCTTGTCAGAATCCCAGTTCCGGGTCCACGGAAAAACAGACGATGAAGAAGAATCGCCATGATCAAAATATGGATATTTGGAACGATCAGGATTCCTCCGATGATCCCCTATTATGGTTGGTCCTATGCGTTCATATCTCCGTATCCACGAATCAGACATTGGTGCCAGTACAGCTGATAGTGGAACAGTCAACTCATCTGCCTTTTTCACCTTTCGAATTCTTCTTCGTGTTCTGACAGCTGGCATTTACGTGCATGCGATTTGTGAGATTTACATGATAAACCAAATCAATGACTGCAATTCGAACAAGTAAACCACAGTGCAAACGGTGAACCTACCTGTACCCCTACATAATTCTACTATCATCAAAAACTGAGCTCGTTTGGCCTTCCCTGATCCATTCACTTGCAAATATTCCAGCATTCGGTCATCGCTCTCCATGCCCAAGGCTACATCTCTCACGACGCATGAATCAGCATCGCCACCACAATCATCTACATCCATGCCCACGAGACTCTGTCGTGCGGACTCCAATGAACCATTGGCATTGACGTTGCCATTGACACCCGAAACACTGCTATCGGCCGAAGTGGCAATGCTCACACCGCTCTCACTTTGTTCCAACTTCCTCTTCCTACCCTTCTTCTTTTCTTGCACGCGCACCACAACCTTCATCGCCCTAAATATGTGATTCTCCAACGCATCCTTCCAGAGATGATCCGCTCTTGCTACGGTATGATTGTGGTCTTTGGGGGTTTGGCTGGTGAGGTTTCTGCAAAAGGTGAGGTATTCATCGTGGGTGTGTGTGGTGGGGGGGTTCATTGGTTCAGATGCTAGAATTGACGGGCGATGGATGCAGAGTCCGCCCCGTTTTGATTTCAACGTAGGATCGTAGATAAGTGGTTCATTTGATTCTATGTTGGGATAAGATAGGCGTGAATAAGGATGATAATGATAATGATGGGATATGTGAGCATGGATGGCATTCGGATATTGAATATTGAATGAATTCAACCAAAAAGATGAGTGACGGGTGGTGTGAAGTACAGACCGTGAACGAACAGTTCGCGAGGGTATGTATGTACGAGTATGCAATTGCATGTACTGTACTGTATATACTGTATCTCTGATCACTAATGCATGTGTGCAATTCACTTACCTTGTTGCTTTGCACGGCCGCCTTTGGGAGGTCTCCCCGCCCTCTTTTTCTTTGGAGCAGAGGTTGTCGTCGAGGCAAGACTCGCAGTGCCATTCATGAAGAGATTCAACTCGTCGGAATCTTCCATGTTTCGTTTGGGCCGAAACGGTGCGATCTTTGCTTGAAAATTGCTTCCAAGTCTCGGCTTTACATATTTGAATTTCTTTTTGGCGGACCCTGAATCGCTCATGTGCATGGGAGCGTTAGGGTTTGGAATGGTGAGTCCGGGATGGTGATGGACCGAGGGGCATACATATCCTTGTCCTTGTTTGTTACTGGCATCATAATTATCATTTGCCGATGATAATGC
>Ga0115005_10002945_pt1 | contig 13541 bp, 12 predicted proteins | sample ArcOceMetagenome_FD_87163 | JGI IMG/M metagenome (GOLD analysis project Ga0115005, IMG submission 87163) | Marine eukaryotic phytoplankton communities from Arctic Ocean - Arctic Ocean - Greenland ARC118M Metagenome | ecosystem: Environmental > Aquatic > Marine > Oceanic | place: Arctic Ocean... | reverse complement strand
TTACAGTAATAGGACGATGAAGAGCAAACAGAGCGTTGGTGTGTTTGGTCAAGAGCGTGAGAAGTTGTGAGGCATTCTTGTCTCTTCCGCTTCATGGTGCGGGTTAAAAGAGAGACATGCCTTCTTCTGTAGCTTCGAGTGCGTACCCAACTGTCAGCACCGACAGTCCTCCCAGATTCTTGAATATTATGGCATTGTCCCTATCTGTATGTTCGAAAACAATATTTCAAGGAGACATCATCATGGACGTCCAGGACATCTTGAATGTCCATGTCAGCAAAAATGTGGGTACCTACATGATTAACCGGCATACTAGTAGCAGTACAAATGCGGTGTATCAATGTATCAATAGAAGAAGGAAAAATGAGTTAGTCATTGGGGTATTGTAATCTTCCTACGAATATACTGAAAAGAGAGGAATGTAAATGTTGTGTTTTGCAACGCTGAAAAGCTGCGATGTCGTCGACGATAAAATTCAAAATCATGAAGCATTGGTAGTACTAGTAGTTAGTACAGAATTGAACTTGAAGGGTGCTCCGTCACTTCTTCGTTGGTTCTTCTTTGCATTCTTGCATCGTGGACATTCCTTTCTTTGTCCAACACCTTTGCACTTCTTCGTCATGTTGCATTCACACACTGGAACCTGGAACAAGAACACTTCATGTTGAACAGCACTTGAGTACTAGTCGGAAAATACTGGACGAAGCGAAAGAATGATTAGTAGCGTATTCAAATAAATTTGGAACAACCTACATACGGAGTGATGGCTGGGTGAAACTGCATTTTTAGTAAGTTTAGAGTTGGTTAGTCTAGTGTATACTGAATACAATTACACGCACGTTGAACGTATTCACTGAATACGTTCAACGTGCGTGTAATTTTAATGTTCGACATATCCAAATTAGCTAGTACTCTGAAAAAATCGTGAGAGAGAGTACTGTACGCCATTTTCACTCCGCTTCTATCTTCCTTCACCTCTAGGCTTCTATTGGATCATCCTTTGCCAGCATACTGCCTTTCCTCGTCAGTATCTTGGGAATAAGCTATCGCACGATTTGGCCCCTTCCAAACTTTCTCAACGTCGTCACTTGGTAGCTGCCGACGAGGTTCAAATCCAAGCATCCTCGTTATCAATAAGTGGAATTCAGAATTACCTCTATCCACATTGTTGTCGCAATCAATAGCAAAACACAGAAACACGTGTCAATCGTGTCCATAATAATGCCAGTCGAGAAGAACTTGAGAATCCGTTGGATAGTCCCATCATCCATCATATGTTACAGTATTCTATCATCGAGCTTGCCGGTATACCTCCATGCATCCACTCGGACAAAGTGTTCTTAGAAGCGCAATTCAAAGATAAATGCTGGAAATTCGAGGTGAACCAAAAAGCAAAAGAACCCTTTAGCCATGAATCTGGCATTACAGAAGTGAAATAAGTGATGCAATATGAGAATATTCCATCTGTTAAATGGCCAAAACGCAGCTCAGCTTCAATGGTTGAAAACGAATCAATAGTAGAATTCCTTTTGAAAATCATTTGAACAGAGGCACATGTATGTTCAATGAAGAACAATTGTTTATCATCTAGTACCTAAAGTTCACCACGTGGCTCCAGTTCTTTGATCATCTCACGCAGAATATCCTTCATATCCAACAGACTTTTTCCATAATGAAACTCCAAAGTAGTAAAGTCTGGAGAAACAGTATAGTACTGTGTTGTGTTGATATCCAACTCCTCCACATTCATAATTTCCCCAATGAGTTTGAAAATTGGGTCTGCATTTGGACCAACCAATGTAGCCGGGTGTTCCATCATGTAAATACTTCTACCGGGATTGGTACGTGTATATTCCGATTCAAAATCCGTGCAATCACTGCTTTTGTAATCCATGGAAGGGTGTTCAAATGCAAACACTAAAATCTCTACTGCATATGGCCACACCTTTTTGAGATTTTCAATTGCATCCATCATGTCACTTGCTGCAACCCTTGATCCGGAACAAATTTTTGCAACTGGAAGAATAAGTGTAACCTTTGAGAGGGAAATGTCATTAGTTGCATTCTTGATGTACAATTGTGCGACCGATGCTTTCTCATCCATAGGTATATCATGATATCACTTACGTATCCTTCGAACTGCTCAAAGCTTAGTGAGTGCCCAGTCGCGTTAGTCAACTGCAAGTCATATAGGGCATCTTTTGAATCGTCATCAATTTCGAAGCGTCTGAATTGGATTCGATCTTGTTCCCATCTTCTGCATTCCTGCATACAATTTTCACTCATCTATAGAAGGAACGAGGAGTGTGGTTGTAAGTCAGTTAGCAGTGATCGCATAAACTAGTAATTGTCACGATTAAAATTGTGGACGACTTACGAGGGTTCTGTCACTCAAACATTTACCTTCCTTGGCCAAGGCTTCACAGTCAATATCTGTCTCGGATAAGGCTATGCGTGCCAGCAAAATAACGAAGAATGATGTGATAAACTTGAACATTGCTACGTTGGTGACTCGGAGGAATAGACGACTGGCTCGTGGTAGATACTGTATTAGCGTGTAATACTTCGGTATGGCGGATGTGGGTATGTTGTTGGATGCACACCCCAAACTGCAACACACTTGATACAGTATTTTGTATTTTTTGATAGGATGATGTACCGCGAGTTGTGAGATCAAAACCTATGTATGAATAAAATACTATTTCATGTTTCCGATTGGATATCTATTTCAAGTCCTACAGCAGCGCGCTTTACAAGATCCAGCATCCCAACCAAACCCACGAAGAAGAATGAAACACAAACGACGACCGACGACGAAAGAAAAAACACATCATCGTCATCTAAAAGATGTCATATATACCAGTGTATGATACCAGCTAGTACATACGCTATCGAACTTATAATGGTCGAACAAATTCAAGACAAAACAAATGAACAACAGACCAAAACAACTGGAAAAAACTCGTTTTCAACGCAGTTGAGTCGCAAATCATTCTTCCCAAAGATAAAAATTTTCGGCAAACGATTCCGGAAGGCAAAGCAGGAGAGAGTCGAAAAAAAGGTATGTTGCGGTGCGCCATTGCAAAGGAATTATAATGCGAACTAAGAACTAAACGTTCCCTCTTCCAATCAAAACCTGTACACCAAAGGCAAGAATAGACTCGCAACGACAACGACGATATGAATCCCCAACCCGAAGAAGTATGCCACAGGAAATCCACTTCCACCGCAACGATGGATCCCCTATGTCGCAGGTATCCGGTGCAACAGGCCTCGAAGATCGTATCCCTATCGCAATTGGACACTCTATGATGCAAGCGGCGTTACCAAGGATGGATAGTGGAGAAGAACGAAGTACACACAGCAACTTCTTCAATACTTCTCAAAGTCAAGATCACAACCTGCAGAGAACGCTTTTTTCGTCCTTCAAAAATGCCTCACCATCTAATAAGTGTAGCCCAATGAAGGAACAGGCCAAGATGGATGTGCACCAGTGCAAGAAAAAAAAACCTAATTTCATTGTCCGATCAGAGCGTTTTCAGAAACTTGTTCAGTATGTATTTGATTCTGTGGATGTCGATGGATCAGGAAAGATTTGCAAAGAAGAATTATACTGCGGGCTAATCATTATTCATTTAAAGCTGGCGGCGTATGTTGGCCCATCAGCCTGTCGCGTAGCCACCCGCGAGTATGTATATGAGATCTTTGACGAATTGGATAGAAACAATAACGGATATCTGGAACGAGAAGAGTTTGGAGTTGTCATGGCATTATTCGGGTCGCAGATATTGGCAAGAGTGGTGCTGCAGTTGGGGATGACGCTTTTGATTGTGCCAATTGTTGCTCAGTATGTGCTAGATATTTGGACTGATGTTGCCAAACTTATCAAAATTATAGTGAAAGAGATTGACAATGCTGAATTGTTGTCGGAGAGGATATACCATTTTTTGGGAGCTGTGCTGAACTTTGTCATCCCCGCAGGAATCAAGAATGTTTTCATTGCGGTAATAAGGACAGTGGACCAATTTATGCCCCGAGATGCGATTGATGCTCTACCATTGACGATTATTTCTATCTTATTGGGCATGTTACTTGTTCCATGGATGTTATATCAGATAGATGAGTTTCATAGCAACATTGCAGAGAAGAAAAATGGAAAAATGGTCAAGACCAACTAGAAAAGGCACATTTGCTAGCTTATTTGTGCACAACATTCTTAAATGTTAACGGAAGAATCAAGGTATGAACATGGACTTAATAGATTAAATGCCTATCACATTCTCTCCTTTAGCGCAGCATATTTTTGAATGTCACCCTTGCGATTTGGCCCCGACATTGCAAACATAATTCTATAGTCATCATCCGTGAACTCGCTTCGATTATTACGCCAATGGGACATAAGCTCATCCATGTCAAATTCCATGAGAGCGACGTAACTTGCAGCACGATCGAACGCATCAGCAGCGACAGCTTCGTCCCAGAACGAGTTCTCAAATCCAGTAGCACTCTTAAGATCCCTGTAAAGAACAGAGCAACATTTATCCAGTGCTTCGACTCCGTGCAGTGAAATCTTGAATCCATGGGGGAGACCATCGCCCACGGCGATATTTCGAACAGTTTCCATGAGGAAGAGAGGTACATATTGTTCCAAGGATGACAGCGCGTATGCAGCAATCTTATTTCCTCCGTTTTCTCTAATCTGGTCACTAATGGTCGAGAGATACTCTCCTAAACTATTCACGCTCGTTGGCAGACGAACTGCATCTTTCGCAGTAAGCGACGAGCTTTGATAGATGGTAGACATGCGTTGCACACTGAAGATTGGAAAGAAAAAATTGAGTTGACCAAGTAACATTATGCAATACGACAGCTGCTAAAGTTCACTGCGAGTACTTACGTTTGTAAAAGAACTTCCATCCTACAAAACTTAGCAAGACGAAGACCATGCATCCGAATTTCTTTGATGGAATCGCGAAGCGTTCTAGGCGCAGTGACTGTCTTACTCCACGTCGATTGTTTGGGCTTCAGTCTGCGCTCAAACGAGCTAGCCAATTTCAAGAGACTGTGGGAGAGAGAAACTGCTTTCAAAAATTCTTCTTCAGTACTCAGCTTGAAGAGGCCACCGTATCTCGGATCTGTAAAGTTGAGAAGCTCCATTAGATGGGAAACTTCTTCCTCGAAAGACTCCTGCTCTCTTTGTAACTGATCAGCAGCCCCAACTCCTGTGGTGAGTGTGAGACGGCCAGATCTATCATCGTCGGGAATACGTTTGGACTTCGTATCTACAGCAGGAGGGGAAATAGGATTGATACCTGAACGCCCAGTGGGTGTGCTAACATTGGAGTTTAGACCTCCAAAATCTTCGTCAAAGTATGAATTCCAAAGCTGAGTGAAAGGACGTCTAGCCTCCATATCACTACTTAACTTTGTGACATGTCTAGAATGCCGTTCTTCTAAAAGCTGGAAGGCTTTCTTTCCGTCGCATAAATCAAGGATTCTCTGCTTGACACGAGACAAAAATAATCGAATAGCATTTTCCAATGCCCCAACAAGTGGTATATACATCTCACCACCTCTAGGAAGTTTTGGCAGGGCGGAAAATAGAGGACCAGTGGAGCTGTAAAGTACCTGACAAGCGGCGCACATATCAACTTTTATCTTTTTGCCCTTGACAGATGAATTGTAGATACCCACACCTGAAATTGGGTCAAAGGCATCTGGTCTTTCTAACGCGTGAATAGTTCCATTGGTGGCGGCATCCTGCATCATAGGGAGGAGGGTATTTTGAATGATTTTATCAAGATAGTCAAGCGCAGTTTCTTCTGTAGTTGCATTGTACACGGGTGATGATGTATCTTCGTGCGTGACGATAGCGAGTTCCCCTTTAAGATCTGAACATTCCTTCGTCCACACTGAAATACTCTTTCTGAATGTCAGCGCATGCGAGATTTGTGGCACCACGCCTGTTCGGGGACAAAGAACCTCAAGGACATACTCCTTTGCCGACATTCGCATAACACTTGAACGTGTAGCGATAGATAAATTCTGAGAATATTTTTCTCGAAGGGATGACGCCAATGATGCATCATTGATGATTCCCAATGAGAAGATTCCCTGTCCATTTGATTGTACATTGGATGTTGAAGCAATGTTACGCGAACTCTTTCCTAATGTTCCCATCATTGACGGGGTGACCATGCGCATAGTCTGAAACGCAGAATCAAGCTTCTCGTCCTCACTCAAACATCCATGCAGGAAGCTTTTGATTTCTCTTTGCATTGTTACAGTCGCAGCAACAAGAACTCCGTGCAGAGCCGACGTCGGGTCTGAATAAGACGGTGTTCTAACATTGGGATCAGAGGTCTATGTGCGCATGCGAGCCAATGTGTGAGATGAAATTCAAATGAAGAACGCATGGGACAGTAGATTCGTACTCGTACTTACAATACGATGCCTGAGGATCTGGGCAAGGTGGCTCAACCGAAGCATGACACTTCCAAACGAGGTCAACAATGATTTCATGTGTATCCTAAAATCCTTGAGTTTTTCCTCCGCAGCATCTAGACCCATTGAAGTAGCGTTGCGCCTATGCCCAGTATTACCAGCTTTGTTCCTCCGTTTCTCTAGTTTCGCAAGAGTCTTGGCTTGTTCCATTTCAGCAATCTTTCGAAGCTCCCGATCAATATTTTCGGAAATACATCTTTCCACGTCATCAAGTCTCTTCAGCTTGGCAAGAGACTCTACCAAAATCCGCAGTCCCAAGACAGGATCGTTATAACGAGGCAAAATTAGAGTTCCGTCGTTGCTAAAGCTGCTGTATGCAGTACTTCCAAAAGTCTCCAAGCACCGCAATTCGTCAGCTTCTAAATCAAGCTCTGATTCAATCATTGCTCTGGGCAATAAATGACCTTGATGATCGTGAAAATTTGCAAACATATTTGAAGAAGGATCGTCACCGGTCGCGAAATAAGAACCTGTAGTAGCATTCTTCCGAAGGGATGGCTTTGCAAGTTGATTGGCTCGTTTGTTATTGGCCATTTGACCACTTCTGGCAGAAAAGTCATCCTGCAAAGAAAAATCGTCGTCGGTATCTTCATCACTACCATCTGCATTTCTCTGGTTATGCGTCGATACAAAAGAGTGTTTGCGAGGTGGACCATTATTGCCTCTTGCCGCTCGGCGTTTCGAAGCCCCGCCATCCCCGGCAGCAGATTGTTTCGCGCTACCCGTCGTCCCCTTATCCAGCTCCACCGAAATAGAAGAAGGCTTGAACCCAGTTCCATTATCAATGGCGGGAACATGTCCATCATCCACTGGATAATTACCGGTCCTCAAATAAATCACATCTTGCAAAGTCTCCCATACCACTTCCTCAGCCTTTTGCTTCCTCGTCATGAGCTGTTCTGTAATTTTATTCAATGCCTGAATTTGAGAAACGTCCCCATTAAACATTGTATCAATAGCATCCGATAGAAGAACCACAGCTGCTCCAATTCTACAAGGCTGAGAATGCACCAACGCATCAAATGCCCCGGGAGTCCTACGCACAATTTCCAATTTTTGCAACAGGCTCAAAACAGCCTCGCATTCTAATTTTTTCAACCACAATTCTCTCAACGATTTGCCTCCAACCGCATGCGAAGATCTCAATTCATTCCCAGCGACAGCACCACTATTTTCGTTTTCGTCATTGTCCATTCCATGATCTACACCGCCATCACTCGCATTGGCAAGATGTTCACGAATTTCCTGAACTTGTGCACGAAGACCCTTGACCTGCCCCACTGCCTCACCAAAGCGTTTAGAAACTTGTCCCACAGCTACAACTGACGCATTAAGATCTTTATAATGAACGAGACTAAGATGTTCAATCGCTTGTTCGATTGTATTCTGCTGTTTTCTCAAGCTGCTATAGGCGGGATTGTTTTTATGAAGATTGTCAAAATGCGCTTGGAAATCGCCCTGTGAAAGATTCGGTTTGGGAGCTGACGCTCCCGTGAATGCGCGGGATGGATCTGATTCCAAGAGTTGGGCTCCAAGGATATCAATGACACGGGGAAGGGTGCGGAATTGGTGTGGGTCGAGGAAGAAGTCGGCGTCCACGTCGTTTTTTAGATTGGATTCTAGCTTCTTGAGTTCCACCATTTGTTTTTGTTTGTCTGTCATTTTGGTAATTGTTGGAGCCAACGCCTACTATGAAAGGTAGATCTAAGGAATTTTATTCTTATATTTCTTGTTTAATGGTAAGCTGGGTTGTAGGTGTCGTAGGGGAAGCGCAGATAGGAACGGCAAGTGCAACAACAACGAACAAGATAGATGTGAAGATTGAAGATGTGTTTCGTGTTTTCAGTTTGTCTTTGCTCTGTTTCAATTTTCGGGCAGAAAATCATCGGATTTCTCAGAATTTTGAAGAGGAAGATATATTATGTTAACGGCTGGTGGATCGAGGGACTAAGTGGGTACAAGCTTTTAACGGCCGTCCAAAAGTCGTCGATATTTGACAATAGAACGATCTGATTGGCTGTGGAAAATGTTGCCAAGCTTTTAACGGCCGGCAGTGAAGAAATGGCGAAATCATGAAAAGAAATGACAAATTCGAAAATCTTTTTACGTATTTCGCCATTTTCAGAGATTTCTGTTCAAAAAGAATCCCAAGAAATTACAAACTCGCTTGCAACAACAAGCTTGCACAAACATAAAACGACAAAACACGTTAATAACAATGAGATACAAAATGAACAGTATCAGCCAGCGAAGGAGAACATTCAATTTGAAAGAATCTAGAAAGCCCAAAAAGCCCAATTATCTGCTTCTTCTCCTCTTCGTTATATTATGTCTCGTTGTCATTTCATTTATCTTCAGTGCAACCTATGTTTTTCAACACGTACATACCAAAGAAAGTGAACGACCAAACATTGAATCTTTCGTTCTTCCAAAAAAAGTAAACCATAGTCTCCAAGGCCAAAAGATCTCACAGTCTCTTGAGATCCAAGCTGCCCATCAACATAGTCCAAAGACATCTGACCCTAACCTACCCAAATGGATTACTGACTATATTGCCTGGCATCGAAAAATGCGATCCGAATTTCCCGGTCAATCCATCATCACCGATCCAAATGCACCACCCGTCCTCGTCCGAACATGCCTTGGCCTATGTGGTGGATTACATGATCGTTTAGGACAGCTTCCTCTCGATCTATTCCTTGCCAACCAGACGAATCGAGTGTTACTCTTCAAGTGGGTTAAACCTCAACCACTTGAAGAGTTCTTGGTCCCTCCATCCGACGGGATAGATTGGATATTCCCAAACGGTATACAGGGATGGGGTACAGGATGTAATACATTGAATTTATGTGCCAAGCAAGTAAGAGTTCATCCACAGCTTCCTGGGAACTACGGGGACGGAAAGGAGAGAAAGGAAGTTTCCTTTGGAGATCTAATCGATGATGACCTCAAGCTATTGAATGGTAAAATGAAGAATGACAAGGCGGTGACCTATCAGATATTGGGACATTTGTCAGAAGATTATTTGGAGAAGCGGTTGCGTGATTTGGGCCAGACAGATATGATTCATGGCACAGCGTCGTTTGGAAATATCTTTCGCAAGTTCTTTCAGCCTCATCCAAATGTGCAAAAGGAAATTGATGATGTGAATGAAAAGTATGGTTTGGTTCCTGGAGAATACACAGTTGCGCATTGTCGTGTAAGACATCCGAAGGCATACAAAAAAGGAGAAACATTCAATGGACATTTTATTGCAAATGCTGATAAGCTCGGATTGCCATTTGAAGGCCGTTTCAAAGATTTCGCTGTTGACATTGCCTCTAGGGCCGTTCAATGTGCTGTCACTCTTCCTGATGTCGAACTACATCCAATCTATTTCATGGCAGATGAAAGCGAGTTGGTTCGCTTCGTCACACGAGATGTTGTGAATGCAAAATTTATTTCAGAGCATGCGAATTGGTTCTCTAATCCTACCAGTACGAATGCTACTGCGAAGGCAATCATGTCAAAGCATAATGTCGTGGCAAGAGATCAGGATATTAAGAATGCTCATATTGATAAGAACAAGGGCCGGCCAGTAGAAGAATACTATGGAACATTTGTGGATTTGTATCTTGGTATCCAAGCGAGATGTGTAGTATTCGGTGTTGGTTATTATGCTTTGTTTGCGTCAAAGCTGAGCGGTACAAGTTGCAAGATGCGGTATGCTAAAGAGATGTGGGGTGGCTATAATTCAACTCATGAAAATGAAGCGCAAGAATGTGCATTGCCGTAATAATGTAAAATAATTAGGTTATAATGTGATCGATTCGAATATAGAAACATTGTTGAGTACAGTAATTGGTACTTCACTTCTTTGTGAAGTGTATCGTAGGAGTTCTTAAGATCCAAACCGAACGATTGATGAGTTGACAACTGAGAATAAATAATCGAGAACCTTGATCCCACAATTCAAATGCCCATGCATGGATGAAAAAATCGAAGAATTCACCATTTATTACCTTCACTTCGCATTTTTTAGCGCAGCAAGCGAGACCAGCGAGTAATACGCCTCTTCCGATGGACTCAGGGGACGTCCTTGCTTGATTTTAGAATTCTGCCTCCTTAGTTGCCGCTCAAGAATCAAAGCATGTTGATGAACGAGGGCTGCAAAGTCAATTGTGACTTTGTGGATCTTGATGCATCCAGATTTTTGAATTATTTTCTCCTCGTTGTTCCCATTGTGGCTACGATCTTCATCGTCGTGTTCTTCTTCGCTCTCTACTTCGGCAACATCATTGCTTTCATTTTCATCGTCGTGTTCTTCTTCGCTCTCTACTTCTTCAACAGCTTTGCTTTCATCTTCATCATCGTGTTGTTCTTCGCTCTCATCTTCAACAGCATTGTTTTCAGCTTCATCATCGTGTTCTTCTTCGTTCACTACTTCTTCAACAGTATTGCTTTCAATTACCTCATAATCTATATTGATTGTTTTACTTGTTTCCGTTAACCGAACATCAGCAGGAATTGATGTTTCACCTAGCAATACACCAAGAGGAGGACCAGCAAACCACCCACGTGGCTTTACCTTTACAAGATCTCCATCAACTGGATGCCAATATATCTTGAGGCGCTGGCCAATGTAATCATATGAGTGGGGTGTCCTATTTCCGTCACGTTCATCATAAACAGCATCACCACTACACGACAGCCAAGGACTGCGCCAATGAATATCATCGTCTTTTTCCAACGGAACGGCGTAGCAAGATCCTTCCTCGCGATATTTCAGCTCTTTTTTGTTCATCTTGTCATCACGATATACTTGCCTATCGTCACATTCAAACCCTTTAACCCTATCAAATTCCCAATGTTCAGAATCGTACCCCTCAATTTTATCTTCCCCATGCTGTTCCAATCCATTAACGAGTGGGGTCACGGAAATATTCAAAGATTTCATTTTTTTAGCTGCAATACCTGAAGCTATCCAGCGAAATAGAAGTGAGGTCTTTCCCATGCAATGGAGTGACATGGGGTCTACCTCGAGATCTTCCTGGAGTCTATGCAACAGGACAACATCCATGGCTTCCTCAAACGTATTCATATCAATCTCCACTCTCGCACGCTTCTGTTTTAATTGTTTCTCTCCATCTATCTTTTGATTATACGCCTTGTCCGAATCCTCCAGAGTATTTGTAAGAAGATTGACAAGGCGGTGCCCACTAAACCCTCTCTGCCTTTTCAAATCCGTGAGATTCTCCCTGACGAATCCATTCAAATGAAACTGTCCCCTGCTCTTTGGAAACGCCGTCTCTAAGTGAATTCTTTGCTGGAAATAATGCAAAAAGGGCTCCAAGAGATGGGACACGGTGGCTAATGTGCCGTTCTCTTGGTCGTAGCTCAAAGTGATTGTGGGATGATCCCTATTGCATCCCCCAGCACATCCGTCGCGAAACGAGTATTCGTCGTATCCGTATCCATCCCCAGAGGAGTTTTTATTACCATCGGCAAGCCACTTGACGCAGCAGTGGTTAAAAATGTGTGTCGGTTTCCATATCAGACTTTGGGAGTGTCGGAATTGGTTCCAGCTGCGCATGTTCAATGTTTTCTTCTCTTTGATCTTCTACCCATGCAAATACTACAGCGTCCATGATGAAAGTAGTATGAATTGAATTGCTGTTATGTTGGGGGTTATGTTGCACTTTTTGCCCCGATGGAAGAATCGAATGCGGTGTACTGGACGAGCAATAGATCGATAAGGAATGGGTATGAGAATGAGTTTAATTCTTTGTCAGTATTCCTTTATCATCTCGTAATGATATTCAATATACTTTATCTACCCGCCGGTATAGCTACTTTGTACACTAAACCATTCTCATAATTTCAACGGACCAAGCTCAAAGCGAAACGGACGAAAAATGTCATCTCTCTAGGCCTTCTTTACACCTTTCTTTTTATATATAAAAAACAAAATGTGTAGAGAAGGCCTAGAGAGAGGTGTTGAAATGTGTTGAAATGTGTTGAAATGTGTTGAAATGTGTAGAGAAGGCCTAGGGAGAGAAAAACGAAAGATGTACAAAAGGCTTAGAGAGAGATATTTCAGCACACGCTATGATAATATTATGATGATACTTATTTGCTTGTAACCTAGGTAACTATCGATCGTTCCTACCGGTACTTCCTACAGTAGTACTATCCACCAGCCATCATATGTCAACCTACCATAAACCACCATAGTATCAAACCCAAACACCACCGAGAACGAAATTATGCACAATAAAAGCTCAAGCTCATCTACTACCAACAGTGTAACTTCTACATATATAAGAACTCAAAATACAGATGACGAGGATATCACTCTGTCGTCAAGAACAACAATGGAAACTTCTTCTTCTTCTTTAGAAAAGAACGACGACGACGACGAGGAAGAGCAAATTCTGTTAGAAGAAGATTCGTTCCAAGTATCGGACAATAATGAGATAGCTAAGACAAACACATTAGAGACCTTGGAAGAATCTACGCGCTTGCAATTAATACTGCTGAAAGAAAAGGACGATTTGAAACAATGGCGCTTAAATTTATGTTATATACTATTCGTTGTGGTTGGGCTAGTAGTAATACTCCAGAGCATTCATTTACTGCAAAATAACACGAATCAATGTATTCGGCACGAGCAGTTTCATCAGTACCCAATGCCTCATATGGGACGCAAACTTCAGATAAACGCCAGTGCATTCACGGCAAACGATTACGAATGTCTCCAACTCGACACTGGCAATTGGCCATCCGAACGAGTGCACTGTGAACTCATTCCAGGATCAGACCTCATGTATTACTTTGTAGTGGAACATTTTGACGATGCGGATTGTCAACAACCCAATCAAAAGTTACCGACGGTAAGACATACTTCCTCGGGTTGCTTTTATTATGAGAAATACAATCATAGTTATCATGATTTGTGTCATATGAATCGTACTTTTACAGTATCGGCTTTTGAAGGAGAGGGATGTTTATTGCCTTTGAATGTCACTGCGGTGAACTTATTGCCAGAGGATATGAAT
>Ga0115005_10002943_pt1 | contig 13543 bp, 10 predicted proteins | sample ArcOceMetagenome_FD_87163 | JGI IMG/M metagenome (GOLD analysis project Ga0115005, IMG submission 87163) | Marine eukaryotic phytoplankton communities from Arctic Ocean - Arctic Ocean - Greenland ARC118M Metagenome | ecosystem: Environmental > Aquatic > Marine > Oceanic | place: Arctic Ocean... | reverse complement strand
GATGCAGAATTGCCTAGTTTCAGCTGCTTTCACACGGAAGGTGATGTGACAAGATTGACGATGATTTATACTTCTGAAAGAGCTATGAGTGATTTAGCATCTGGGCTTATTGAGGGGGCTATTAAATATTATAATGAAAATATTACCGTCGAAAAAGAGCTGATTGACGAAGATGGGAAGAAGGTGAAATTTGAATTGGTTAAGCATGATTAAGTGGCAGTTTTTAGTTGATAGCTTGTCGTGTTATAATGTATTGGGACTTAATAATTAAATACTTAACTATTAAACTTTTTACTCAAAAAAGGATAATTATGACTGTGAAAATAGGTATATTTAGTAAAAAGAAATAGTGCAAGACGAATGAAAAAAAATAACGACAACGGGGAATCTCTTGAAATGCGTTACGCTGCACTGCTAGAGAAGCTAAGGCAGAGAGAAGTGGAAACTGAAAAGTGGAAGAAACGCTTTGAAAGAGAGCGAAGAGCAAAAAAGGAAGCAGAAAGTATTTTGGAGGCAAAAAGCAGGGCACTTTATCAATTGAATATTCAATTGGCTTATCTAAATGAAAAATTAGCGAAAGAAGTCAAAATACAAACAAATGCTTTGGAGCGAAACGTTGAATCTTTAGAAAAAGCAAATAAAGACCTTCGGCAGTTCACTTATTTGGCTTCACATGATTTAAAAACGCCGCTTCGATCAATCGGTAGTTTAGTAGGATTTATTGAGCAAGACCTACCTAATCATGCTATTTCGAGAGATTTATTAGAATGTACTTATTTGATACGAACTCGAGTAAATAGAATGCATCGATTGTTGAATTCTATCTTGGAATACTCTAATATTGGTAAACAAGATACTCCTAAGGAATCCGTTTGGGTGAAAGATGTCGTATTGGATGTGAGTAATAGTTTGTCATTTGAACATCAACCGACTATAAATATTAAAGATGATTTATTGTTAATTGATGTAAATCGAAAGCATCTGTATAAAATATTGAAACATATTATTGAAAATGCGGTAAAGTATCATCACGATTCTGAAAATGTCATTATCGATATTCATTCTGAAAAAGATGATGAATTTGGTAAAATATATATATCTGATGATGGTCCGGGAATAGCAAAGCGTTATCACGAAAGAATTTTTCAGATTTTTCAAACATTAGCAACGAAGGATAAAAATAATGAAAGTATTGGTATTGGTTTGCCAATTGTCAAAAAAATAATAGAGGAAGAGATAAATGGAAAATTCCTTTTAGAATCAGACGAGGGAGAAGGCACATCGTTTATCATCTGTATTCCAATAAAATCAGTTTTACGATAAATGAAACTAATTGAGATTTTTATTTTGGTGTTTGTTTCCTATAAAGTAACTAATTTAAGTAGTGTGCTGGCTTGTCCAAAATCAGAGAGTTTTGAATTAATCTATCCTAAAAAGTAATTTCTTATTACTTTTGCAATCAACTATATTGAGATATAAATCAAAAATAGAAATGATTTATTATCTCTATAATCATACTATCTACACAAGAAAATATATAGTCACATAGAACACATTGTAATGTTTTTGCGAAGTAAAAATGTTAGATTTACTCATTTTGTGAAGTAAAGTATCCTATGTGTTTAACTTTCAAAATGTAAAGTCATATGACTTCAAACATAATTTTTTACATAAAAAAATGCTATGGATTACTATAAAGATTCCTTATTTCTACACGAGAAATTGCGTGGAAAAATTGGTACAAAGATTAAGATGACGGTTCGTACAAAAGATGATTTATCTTTAGTTTATTCACCGGGAGTGGCAGAACCTTGTCGTAAAATTGCAGAGAATAAAGCGGACGTTTATAAATATACAATGAAGGGAAATACGGTTGCTATTATTACGGATGGAACGGCAGTTTTGGGATTAGGTGATATTGGACCAGAAGCGGCTTTGCCAGTGATGGAAGGAAAGGCGATGTTATTCAAAAAGTTTGCGGATATAGATGCGTTTCCAATTTGTTTGGATACAACGGATGTAGATGAGATTGTGCGAACGGTTCGTAATATTGCACCTGTTTTTGGTGGAATAAACTTAGAAGATATTTCTGCTCCTCGAAGTTTTGAAATCGAAGAAAGATTACAAGATTTGGGAATTCCTGTTTTCCATGACGATCAACATGGAACTGCAATTGTGGTTTTGGCAGCATTGATAAATGCTTGTAAAGTTACAGATAGAAAATTGGAAGACTTATCTGTCGTTATTAATGGTTCAGGAGCAGCGGGTGTTGCTATTGCTAAGTTATTAAGATGTATTGGTAGTGAAGGAGAATACTGTACGCCTGTGGGTTCGATTATTATTTGTGATAGTAAAGGCGTGATTAGCCGACAAAGAACAGATTTGAATCCTTCTAAAAAAGAATTATTGAGTTTTTCTAATTTCGAAGATATTCACGGAACGTTACAAGATGCATTAAAAGGTGCAGACGTTTTTATTGGCGTAAGTGTAGGGAATTTATTGAATGCAGATGATGTTCGGACGATGGCAAAAGATTCAATCGTATTTGGTTTAGCGAATCCGACCCCAGAAATCATGCCTGAGGAGGCGTATAAAGGTGGTGCTGCGATTATCGGAACAGGAAGAAGCGATATGCCGAATCAAGTGAATAATGTATTGGGTTTTCCGGGTATTTTTAGAGGTGCTTTGGATGCGCGTGCTAAAATCATTTCTCCGAGAATGAAATTGGCAGCTGCTCATGCAATTGCTGATTGTGTGAAACATCCGACGAAAGAAAGTATTATACCTTCTGCCCTAAATGAAAGAGTTGCGTATGCTGTCGCAGATGCCGTTCGGGAAGTAGCAGAAGATGAAATAGCGAAAGGTTTACAGTAATTTTCATTATACAGAAAACCGCTATGGAAAAATTGGTAGAATAGATTACCGAATTTTGAGGAGATTATTTCTTTTTTCAGCAATTCAGCAATTTAGCGTTTTAGGGTATAACCGAGTTGTGGAGTTATTTTTTTAAGTATGTAAAAGCAAAAAAGAAGTCGTCAAAAGGGGTAAGTTGTTTTATCGACGTTCCTATCTGTCATTTTGATTGGTTTTGTAGTTTCTATCTATTAATTTTGCAGTGATTTATCGAACATAGTTTGAGTAACTCGTGTTTGCTTTTAAACTATTATTAACTATTGAAGCTAACTGTATCGAATTTTAAAGTCAATACAGTTCTATAAAAAAATGAAATCATGGCGATTATTATAACAGATGAATGTATCAATTGTGGAGCTTGTGAGCCTGAATGCCCGAATAATGCAATTTATGAAGGTGGCGTAGAATGGAGTTTCGCAGATGGAACAACCGTTGAAGGTAATATTACTTTAATTGACGGAACAGTGGTGGATGCTGCTAAAATGAATCAACCGGTCGAGGAAGACTATTATTTCATCGTTCCAGATAAATGTACGGAATGTGAAGGTTTTCATGAGGAACCTCAATGTGCGGCGGTTTGTCCCGTTGATTGTTGTGTTCCTGATCCCGATCGTGAAGAAACAACGGAGCAACTATTAGGAAAGAAAGCAGTTTTGCACTTGTAGATTGGTCACTTGATAGTTATTCTGAATATTTAGAACGCATTTAATTATCAATCAAAAAAATATAAATTAGAGGCTTGTTTCATCATTTTTGGTGGGACAAGCTTTTTTTTATCAAAATACTGGGATTGAACGCCTATCCTTCTTGTTGGGTTTCTTCTAAGTATTGGATTTATTCTGCTATGGTTTGGTGGAGTCGCTCGTTTAAGTGAGCGAAGTATATTTGTTTCAAACCATAGTCTATCGTATCTATTAAGACTTCGTCCCTTCTATTAATATACGAATATAAATTTACTCATTTGACTTTTTCTGACTTATAGATTGATATTTATTATTTACAATTTGACAACGAAGTAGGAGAGAGTATCGTCTGGAGAACTGTGAAATAATAAAGAAGTTTGATGTTTTCGTTTCTACAGCTACAATCTGTAGTTATTTATGTTGAACTCTTTCAACGTTCTTTTATAAATACTGAAAGGGTTAAATGTGAGTATATATTTACGTACGTGTAGAAATAAAAGTCACTTTCTTTTAAAATCTATCATTGAAATACTAAAACCTAAAGGAAGGGATAGAAACAAAATAAATGTATCATTTTCGATGCTTCTTTCGTCCTTATCGCTCATTTTATAATTGGTTATTCATCCCGACAAATGCTCACTTCCAAAACGGAAACTAAGAAAAAAATAATCTACCTAGAAATAGAACGTTTATTTAATTTCCATCCCTAAAATAATATCTTTGCAGTCATGAAAATTCAAAAGGCAGAAAAAACAGCTTTATTATTTGGAGCAACCGGCTTAGTTGGAAACTATTGCTTAAAGGAATTACTAGAATCTCCATTGTATTCGACTATCAAGGTTTTTAATCGTCGCAAGATGGAAATTAATCATCCGAAAATCAAAGAGTATTTAGTTGATTTCAATGATATAGAAACTTATGCTGACTGGATAGTTGGTGATGATGTTTTTTGTTGTTTGGGAACGACACGAAAAAAAGCAGGCAGCAAAGAAGCTTTTTCAAAGGTGGATTATACTTACGTCTTAGAATTGGCAAAAATAGCAGCAAAAAATAGAGCGAATCAGTTTCTTTTGGTCTCTTCAATGGGAGCAGATAAAGATTCGATGATTTTTTATAGTCAAGTCAAAGGAAAAATTGAAGATGCGATTCAAAACTTAGAATATTGGTCTGTTCATATTTTCCGTCCATCGCTGTTATTAGGAAATAGAAATGAAACAAGAATGGGGGAAGGTCTGGCAATGGCAGCTTCTCGGTTATTTAACTTAATAACAGACAGGATCGCGCCGCAATACAGTGCAATTCGGGCAGAGCAAGTTGCTGTCGGAATGTTGAAAGCAGCTCAACGAGTTGATAATGGCGTATTTATTTATGAATCAGACGAAATTCAGAAAATGTAATTAGCGGCTGCAATAACTTTCGGGTAATTGTTGTGTTAATAATAAGAATAGATTATAATTAAAACGATCAAAGGTTTTCGAACCGTTATACTACTTTCAAAGTAGTCAAACAAATACAAAAATGGCAAGTAAAGTAAATAAGGAAATAACGATTAAGATTGGTTTGGATGAGAAAAATATGCCGGACTCAATTATTTGGGATGCAACGGACAATGACGGTCCTCAAGAATGTAAAGCAATGTTACTAGCAATGTTCGATAAAAATCACAGAGATACTTATAAGATTGACCTTTGGACGAAAGAGATGCAAATGGTGGAAATGGACAGAATGATGTATCAAACGCTGAAATCACTGGCAGATACTTACTTCAGTGCCACGAAGAATAACGAACTGGCAAGTCAATTGAAGCAATTCGCTGAATATTTTGGAGAGAAAACAGAATCAAAAGCGAAGTAATTTGAGTGTCATCAGTTGATTACAAACCTATAAGGTTTTTCAAAACCTTATAGGTTTATCGCAATATTTCCCCATTTCTATAAACCTAAAGAGCTTTTAAAACCTATAAGGTTTTTCAAAACCTTATAGGTTTATCGCAATGTTTTCCCATTTCTATAAACCTAAAGAGCTTTTAAAACCTATAAGGTTTTTCAAAACCTTATAGGTTTATCGCAATATCTTCCCATTCCTATAAACCTAAAGGGCTTTTAAAACCTATAAGGTTTTTCAAAACCTTATAGGTTTATCGCAATATTTTCCCATTCCTATTTTACAACTTTGTAGTTCTCTGTAATAATAAAAAATCTGCAATCGTCAAAGCTGCCATTGCTTCCACAATCGGAACTGCCCGAGGCAAAACACACGGATCATGACGACCTTTTCCGACAACAGAAATAGATTCTCCAGCTTCGTTAATAGAATCTTGAGCCGGAATAATCGTTGCAACAGGCTTGAAAGCTGTTCTAAAATAAATATCCATTCCATTAGAAATTCCACCTTGAACGCCACCTGAAAGATTGGTTTTTGTTACAATTTTTCCATTTTCATTTTCAAAAATATCATTATGTGCGGAACCTCTCATCGTCACGCCATCAAAACCAGAACCATATTCAAAACCTTTACAAGCATTGATACTCAACATGGCTTGTCCCAAAATAGCGTGTAATTTATTGAAGGCAGGTTCGCCCAAACCAGCAGGACAATCTTGAATAACTGCCGTCACGACGCCACCGATAGTATCGCCATCTTTTCGAACAGATTTGATCAAATCAATCATCTCTTCGGCTTTCGCCAAATCCGGACAACGAACAGCCGTATTTTCAATTAGATTAAAATCTAATTCTTGATACGATTTTTCCAATTTCACCGCTCCAACTTGACTTACATAAGCCGTCACCGAAATTCCAAAATGCTTTAATAATAATTTTGCCACTGCTCCAGCCGCAACCCTTGCAGCCGTTTCTCTTGCTGACGAACGTCCGCCACCTCGATAATCTCGAATCCCATACTTAATATGATAAGTATAATCGGCATGAGAAGGCCGAAATTTATCAGCGATATGACTGTAATCTTTTGACTTTGCATCTTGATTATAAATAATCATTCCGATAGGCGTTCCAGTCGTTTTTCCTTCAAAAACACCGGATAATATTTCTACTTTATCCGCTTCTTTTCGCTGTGTCACAATCGCTGATTGTCCCGGACGACGACGAGCTAATTCGCTCTGAATGAATTCAATATCAAAGTCCAAACCGGCTGGACAACCATCAATTGTTACCCCTAAACCTCGTCCGTGAGACTCCCCAAAAGTTGTAATCTTAAATATATTTCCAAATGAATTTCCAGCCACCGTTTTTAAGTATTAAATATTAGATATTAATTACTTTATCGCTATAACGAATCGTAGAACGATAAAGTAATTAATACTTAATAACTTATAGTTTATCTTTTATTTCCTGAATAACGTTTTGTTCAAAGGTCGCAATATTAATAATCAGATGTGCTTTTTCGTAATATTTTAAGCGGTTTTCTAATTTTTGTGAAATAAATAAACGGAGTGTTTCATCAGATTGATTCGCCAATATTGGACGTTTAGTGGTTTCGGACTCTAATCTTTGAAATAAAATATCAATGGTTGGATTCAAAAAAATTGTTTTGCCATTCTCATTCATCCAATCCATATTATCAAAAAAGCAAGGCGTTCCGCCACCAGTTGAAATGATTACATTCTCTATTTCTTTCGTATTTTTTAGACTTTCACTTTCAATATTTCTAAAATAATCCTCGCCTTTTTCTTCAAAAATAGTCGCAATCGTTTGTTTTTCAGCCGCTTCGATAACTTCATCTAAATCTAAAAATTGGAATCCCAATTCCGTAGAAAGTCGTTTTCCGAGATATGATTTTCCACTGCCCATAAATCCGATTAGGTATATTTTCATATTAATCATTTAAAAATTATTTCAAATTGTGCCAGACTCATCTTCCATCGATTTACCGATTGTTCAAAATTAATAGAACCAGGCGTAGTTACGTATTCTTTTTCGAATTCAAAACCAACTTTTGGTAATGTTTTATTTGGAGCGGGATTAAGTGCATAAGGTTCACAGAAAAGTGTTTTTAAGTGTAACTTTTCAAAATAAATAGATATTGTTTTCTTTAGAAATTGTGTTCCCAAACCTTTTTGTTGAGTTGAATTTTTCCACAGATGCAAGTGTATAGAGGCAGAATCCCCGAAAGTAGTTGGGTTTGTATTAGAATGACCGATTGGTTTTCCGTTTAATTCCCAAATCACAGTAAACACATTTCGCTGATTTATAGGAAGTTCTAATTGTTTGATTAAATCATTTTTGAATCCTGATTTACTTGGTAACTTATTAATATCTGCTCCCATTTTTGTTAAATCAGCAGGATTCAAACGGAACCAATAATTGATAATCAAGTCAATATCTGCTTTTTGAGCTGCTCGAACGTTGATAGAATCATTCATTTTTAAGCTTTTAAGGTTGTTTGACAATTTTCGTCAGTAGCAGCTGTCCTTTAGTTGCCGTAAGAGTTTCCACACTTTATGGCAGCAAAGACAGCCGCTACGGAAATCGTAATTTAATGAAGTCTGGAAAAATTGGTCGAAGAACTTATTTATAAGGTGTGTGCCATCAAAATGGTTAACAGTTCACAAAGATTTTGAATTTGTTGAATTTCCCACACTTAACCATTATTTAATTTTCATACTTTGATAAAATACTATCTTTGCTCGGAATATACGATATTTTGGTATTGCGATTAAAACCTTTATACCAAAATACCTTAAAACCTTTATACCTTTAAAAATTCGGAAAATGTTAAAAAATCAAAATCCTACAGAAACGCAAGCTTGGAAAGCTTTAACAAGTCATTTTGAATCAATTCAAAATACGCCTTTAAAAGAACTTTTCGCTCAAAACGGAAATCGTTTTAATGAATTCACCTTACAGTTTGAAGACGTTTTAGTTGATTTTTCTAAAAATAATATTACCAAAGAAACCGTAGATTTATTGCTTCAATTAGCCGAAGAAACTGGTTTGAAAGCTGCGATTGAAAGTATGTTTAATGGTGAAGTCATTAATAAAACAGAAGGTCGAGAAGTATTGCACACTGCTCTACGCAATAGTTCTAACACGCCAGTTATCGTGGATGGAAAAGATGTCATGCCGGATGTAAATGCTGTTTTGGCAAAGATGGAAACGTTCTCTAATCAAGTCCTTAATGGCGATTGGAAAGGTTATACTGGAAAAGGAATTACGGATATTGTGAATATCGGAATCGGTGGTTCAGATTTAGGACCTTTAATGGTTACGGAAGCTTTGAAACCATATTGGAAAGAAGGGATTTCGGTGCATTATGTATCGAATGTCGATGGCACGCATATTGCAGAAACGCTGAAAAGTTTGAACGCAGAAACGACGTTATTTATGATTGCGTCTAAGACCTTCACCACACAGGAAACCATGACAAACGCTTATTCAGCGAGAGATTGGTTCTTGGAAACGGCAAAAGATTCGGCTCATGTGGCGAAGCATTTCGTGGCACTTTCTACGAATGCGGAAGGCGTTGCAGCATTCGGAATTGATACGGCGAATATGTTTGAATTTTGGAACTGGGTTGGTGGTCGTTATTCGTTGACTTCTGGTATCGGTTTATCTATCGCTTGTACGATTGGGTTTGATAATTTTAAAGAATTATTAAACGGTTTTCATGCCATGGATAATCATTTCCGAAATGCGGATTTTGATAAAAATATTCCTGTAATTTTAGCTTTGCTTGGTATTTGGTACGGGAATTTCTTTGGTGCAGAATCAGAAGCGATTCTACCTTACGACCAATATTTACACCGCTTTGCGGCGTATTTCCAACAAGGAAATATGGAAAGTAATGGTAAATCTGTGGACAGAAATGGCAACAAAGTGAATTACCAAACGGGTCCAATTATTTGGGGAGAACCTGGGACGAATGGACAACACGCTTTCTATCAATTGATTCATCAAGGAACGAAATTAATTCCTTGTGATTTCATCGCAGCGGCGGTTTCACACAATCCTTTGAGTGATCATCATGATAAATTATTATCTAACTATTTCGCTCAAGCGGAAGCATTGATGATGGGAAAAACCGAAGCTGAAGTGGTGGCAGAATTGGAAGCAGCAGGAAAAACGGCGGAAGAAATTGAATTTTTGACACCGTTTAAAGTCTTTGACGGAAACCGTCCGACGAACTCTATTATGGTGAAACAATTAACGCCTTATACTTTGGGGATTTTAACGTCAATGTATGAACACAAAATCTTCGCACAAGGTATTATTTGGAACGTTTTCAGTTTTGATCAATGGGGTGTGGAGTTAGGAAAACAGTTGGCGAAAAAGATTTTACCGGAATTAATAAATGAGGAAAGTATTACGGCTCACGACGATTCTACGAATGGTTTGATTAATACTTATAAAGCGATGCGAAAGTAAGTTTTAATTGACCATAAATAATTCAGAATTTTAATCTGATATGAAATAATTATAAAAGAGGCTGTCTCAAAAAGGCAGCCTCTTTTTCTGGTGATTAAGGGAACAAGAGGTTATATTAAATGATTTTGATAAACAAATAGTTCTTAATTCCACATTTCTAAACTTGTCTCCAAATCTCGGGATTTCTAATTAAATACCTATCTTCGCCAACTATCAAAAATCATAAAAAATCACAATAAATTGGCTAAAAAAAGTACAACAAAAACTACGAAGGTAACGCCTTTGATGAAGCAATACGCACAGATAAAATCAAAATATCCTGATGCCATTTTGTTGTTTCGAGTGGGTGATTTCTACGAAACTTTCGGCGAAGACGCTGTGAAGGCTTCACATATTTTGAGCATTGTATTGACGAAGCGAAATAATGGTGGAATAGATGTGCCTTTGGCCGGATTTCCGCATCATTCGTCAGATTTATATATTCATAAAATCGTTCGTGCTGGTTATCGAGTAGCCGTTTGTGAGCAATTAGAAAAGCCGAGTAAGGAGAAAAAAATCGTTCGTCGTGGCGTGACGGAAGTGATCACGCCCGGAATTGCGATTAATGATACATTATTAGATGTTCGTTCGAATAATTTTTTGGCGGCGTTGCATTATGGCAAACGTGGGCATATAGGTATTGCTTTTCTGGATATTTCGACTGGTGAATTTTTGGTCAGTGAAGGCGATGAACAATATATTGATAAATTATTACAGAGTTTTTCACCATCTGAAATCATTTTTTCAAAAAGTAGGACGAAGGATTTTGAATCAAAATTCGGAACGAAATTTTATACCTTTCCAATAGAAGAATGGGTTTTTATGAGTGATTATACTCGAGAAAAACTTTTGGAACAATTCGAAGTTCAGACGTTGAAAGGTTTTGGAATTGAAGAAATGGAATTGGCACAAGTCGCTGCTGGTTCGATTTTACACTATGTTGCTACGACTGAAAATAAAAACTTAAAACACATTGCGGCAATCGCTCGAATCGAACCGGACAAATATGTTTGGCTGGATAGATTTACGATTCGTAATTTGGAATTGATTTATAGCCCGCACGAAACGGGAACGCCTTTAATCCAAATCTTGGATAAGACGGTTTCGCCAATGGGTGCACGATTACTCAAAAAATGGGTCGTTTTACCCTTGAAAAATCGGCAGCAGATTGAAGCCCGTTTGGATATGGTTGCGTACTTTTTGGAAAATGTAGCATTGAGTCAAGATATTGAGCATTATATTCAGCAAATCGGTGATATTGAACGCTTGATTTCTAAAGTGCCTTTGGGCAAGATAAATCCTCGGGAAGTCGTTCAACTCAAAAAAGCATTGACTGCTCTTGAACCGATTAAAACGATTTTATCAGAAAGTGAAAATCCGAATTTTCAGCGGCTTGCCGATAGAATTAATCTTTGTACAGCGATTCGAGATAAAATTGCGAATGAGTTGGTGGACGAACCACCGGTAAATTTGGCGAAAGGAAAAGTCATGGCGGATGGCGTTTCTGCGGAATTGGACGAGTTGCGAGATTTGATTGGAAATAGTAAAGAACACTTAGTCAAAATACAACGAACAGAAGCCGAAAGTACTGGAATTGATAATTTGAAAATCGGTTTCAATAATGTCTTTGGTTACTATCTAGAAGTGACGAATAAGTATAAAAATAAAGGTTTAATTCCTGATAATTGGGTACGAAAACAAACTTTGACCAATGCAGAACGCTATATTACAGATGAGCTTAAAGTATTGGAAACCAAAATATTAAGTGCTGAGGAAAAGATTTTAGCATTAGAAGAAAAACTCTTTGCAGCTTTAGTCGAAACGTTGAACGATTATATCGCACCAGTTCAACTAAATGGTGCGTTGATTGCTCAAATCGATTGTTTGTTATCGTTCGCCAAAGTCGCACAACGCAACAATTATTCAAAACCAGAAATTACCGACGATTTGACTTTAGAAATCATACAAGGTCGTCACCCTGTGATTGAACAACAGTTGGAAATTGGTCAAGAATACGTACCAAATGATACGTTCTTGGATAATGAATCTCAGCAAATTCTCATCATTACGGGACCAAATATGTCTGGTAAATCTGCGATTCTTCGCCAAACGGCTTTGATTTCAATTATGGCTCAAATGGGTTCTTATGTTCCTGCGAAATCGGCAAAATTGGGTTTGGTTGATAAGGTTTTTACAAGAGTTGGAGCTTCTGATAATATTTCGTCTGGCGAATCGACATTCATGGTCGAAATGAACGAAACGGCAAGTATTATGAATAATGTGTCGGAACGCAGTTTGATTTTGTTAGATGAAATCGGTCGGGGAACAAGTACTTACGATGGTATTTCTATCGCTTGGTCAATCGCCGAATTTTTACACGATAACGGAATGGCAAGGCCAAAAACGCTTTTTGCGACTCATTATCACGAACTCAACGAATTAGAAGAGAAATTTCCACGAATCAAAAACTTCAATGTTGCGACGAAAGAAATCGGTCAAAAAGTGATTTTCTTACGCCAATTACAAGCTGGTGGAAGTCACCACAGTTTTGGTATTCATGTGGCAAAGATGGCAGGAATGCCAAGAAGTATCGTCGAACGGGCGTCTAATATTCTGACGCAATTAGAACAGAAATCTATCGACAGCGGCGATATGAATGCGAAAGTCAAAAATATCGAAAAACCAGCTGCATTGCAGTTATCTATTTTTGATGCAGTCGATGAAACGGCTGGAAAAATTAAAGCAGAATTACTGGATCTTGATGTCAATCGAATGACGCCGATCGAGTGTATGTTGAAGTTGAGTGAATTGAGTAAGATTGTGAAGGAGGAATAACGAAAGTAGTTGAATAATTGAAAATAGGAGAGGAGTGACGAGATATTTTTAGATGTAAAAATGGTTTTGTGGAAATTAAATAATTGAGAATTAGATATTAATTTTTAAAATCTTCCATATATGCTTCTAAAAGAATAGCTACCTTTGCGAAAAATTAAATAAGACAATGAGTAGAGCAACACGAAAAAAGCCTTATAGGAGCAAGCGAGAACGATTAATGCGAGATATTCGCAATATGAAATTAATATTGATTTTTGGGTCAATAGCGGCTTTCTTTTTAATCATTTTCAGATGGCAAAAGATTGTAGATTGGTTTGTATTGGCTTTCTAATACGAGCGTTATAAAAATTTAGAAACGGACATTTTTTTTCACAGTATATTGATTATCAATATGCGGACTGCGAAATAGAATGTCCGTTTTGTTTTTATAGAAAATCGTTTGTTCAAAAAGGAACTTCAATATCTGGTTGTCTGTTCAGCGAAAATTAAGTATTAAGGGAATACGTAATAAATAATATATCGGCTCTAACTCGTTCTTTTTACTTCTGATCTGGGGGATTTGTGGCGAAAAGTCAGTCTTTATTGAGGTTCTGGGAGATACTAATTTTTTATAAATTTGTTAAAGAATCCAATAGCTTTCTTAATCGCATGCTGTCATTTTCAAATGATACAAATTTTTCATATCAATTT
>Ga0115005_10002942_pt1 | contig 13543 bp, 8 predicted proteins | sample ArcOceMetagenome_FD_87163 | JGI IMG/M metagenome (GOLD analysis project Ga0115005, IMG submission 87163) | Marine eukaryotic phytoplankton communities from Arctic Ocean - Arctic Ocean - Greenland ARC118M Metagenome | ecosystem: Environmental > Aquatic > Marine > Oceanic | place: Arctic Ocean... | reverse complement strand
TAGGAATCCGTGATATCCCAGTTAAGTAGGGACTCACAGGGACCACAGAGTGATGCGAAATTGTGACTAATTGAAAGAGAACTCCTACCTTTCTATCACTCTGATTGGCTAACAAATCCTGTAGGATCCTGTACGGTACGATTTTTTTCATGCATCCTGTGCATGAATTCCTGAAGAGTCCTGTTTGAATTTTACAGTGATAGGTTATGGTGTGGCCATCTATGTTTGGATCTTTTCGCAGTTTGACGTTCCTCCAAAATCATTTCAGAGCAGCAAAGATCCTTCTCATTATCAATTCGAGCAAACTAAAAACAAACTAGTGCATCGATGCTTCAAGATTCATTACTATCCTTTTAATCACAAACACAATAATCTGGTGCTACGATGACCACCGAGCTGGTCGACAGAAGCCTTTACAGGTACGACGACGATCTTTTACAACAAGACTTTGTCCGATCCTCGAGTATCTCTGGAGACAATCTACACAAGTTCAATCGGGATCGGGATTACCGCCACTACCGGTTCCTTGTCTACTCTTGCATCGGTATTGATTATATTCATCATCTATCGCTCTAGCACAAGGATGGGATCGGTGTATCACCGCATCATGCTTGGAATGAGTTTCTACGATATCATCCAGTCGTTAGCAATGTCATTCACGACGATGCCAATGCCCACAGACATGATTTATGAGCAGTTTGAGGGCTTGATTATTGGCACGCAAGCTAGCTGCAGGGCCCAAGGATTCGTGTTTATGTTTGGGTCCCTTTCAGCAGCTATTTATAACGCAATACTATGTTGGTATTACCTATGTGCCCTTCATTTTCCAAATGACAGAAGAAAACATCAGGAAATATATCGAGCCATTTTTCCACATATTGGCATTCGCCGTGTCTTTGGCAATGTCTTTGTTGAGTTTGCGCGATGATGGATTCCACCCTTCGTCCTTGATGTCGTTCTGTGGCCCCTTCAAGTATCCTTACTGGTGCACCGATGAAAGTGATTGTCTGGTTGTGGGGAATCCTGGAGTTAGATTTTTTCCCCTTTACTTCCTTTGTATTGCCTTTGTGACTGCCATCCTATCCCTCATCGTGGTCGTGTTGTCTGTCTACAGGCAAGAACGAAACTTTCGGAAAGTCGTGAATGATGTTTCTACAGAGGCAGATGAAGGACTTTCCATGACAGTAGCAGAATATCGGAATAATCTCACTGTCACCAAGACTATCACCAGGCAAGCGATGTACTATGTTGCAGCATTTATTGCAGTGTATTATATTCTCTTCATTCGTTCTATTTCAAGTATCGGGAATGAAAAGCAACCTATCCTTGCGACGAGTGAAGTCATACAAATTATGCACGTCCTTCTCCGACCGTCTCAGGGTGTGTTCAATTTCCTTATCTTTGTACATCATAAGAGCTGGGCGCTAAGACGTGGTGGTGGTGAATATGAATATGAAAGCTCTTGGTACATTCTGAAAGCTATTATATTTCGCGGTGCTGAGCCAGCAGAACAGACGCCAGCAATAGCATCACTCGACCTTTTGCGGGTACAAGAGGAACGACAAAGAGTAATTGGTCTCATCAATCTGAACTTGATCTCTGCTGTTGATTCACAGACATTTGCCGATCTTCCGTCTAAGGACAAAAGCGAACAAAGCGAAGTGTTCAGTGATGACAGTGGTAATGCCGCTTCGTCTTTTAAAAGTCGCGATGGCTTCCTTGGTTCCGTGCTTGGATCGCATTCAGAAGGTCTTTCGTATGGAACATACAACCCATCTTCATCTATTGTAACCGAGGAGAACGCATTAGATAGTTCTGGTACTGGTTCTGTTTCTGGTACTTCTTGAAATTCGATTTGTTTTTTGGTGTAGTAATGGAGGAGTTCACAGTATTTTTTAGGGACGGCAGGGACGGCATTGCGCGCTACTTTGAATGTTTTCATGCAAGTAATTACATATATGTATATAAGAAGACTTCACTTATTTCATGCCTCAACCACAACCACCATAAGGTTGTAGCTACAATCATCGCACGCTCACATTCCACATTTTGAACGAGCGAGTGAGTCAAGCTGACAATGAGTCCAAACCAATCTACGAAATTCGTTTGTCCTTTCTTTTTTCTCTCTTGAGAATGAATGGTCAGATTCATAGTCAATTGATCGTCGAGGCAAGGGTAAAAAAATTTAGTGGTAGACTACCGGTAATGTAATTCAAAGTAATCACGTGTAGTCTACGGTATTGATAACATTTCCAAAATTTTTTAAAAGAAAGAAAGAGTGCGCCGAAAATTGTGTAGTAAACTGAAAACTCTTTTCATGACGACGTCAGTCACGGAGTAGGTGTTTCTAATTATTTTTCCTTGCAAATTTTCAAGAGCGCCAAAATCTGGGCGCGGTAAGCGCGGCACAAATATTTCAGAGAAGAAGAGGCCATTCTTCACATTAGCTTTGTGGATCGATACCGAACCTCCTCCAATCACCACAACAATCTAGAACAATCTATCATACAGTAGCGTCGCTTCAATACCTACCGGCTACATTGCACACAACGTCTGCTTGGAGAATCGGAGAATCTATTGGCGGAGCAAGGAAAGAGTCTGGACTCGAACAAGGTAAGTTTTGCCTTTTGGCATTTCACATTTTTTGAAAATGGACATTGGGCAGGAGTTAGTTAGTTCCGTCTCACTTAATAACAAGAAGCCAGGACTCAATTCTGCTGAGAAACGCGTAGAATGTGCGCTCTTCCATGACCTTGGCAGTTGGCAGAGTTGAATGAGTCTTGCGCTCATTGATCCCAACTTGTGACTGCGACTCGGAGAATCGAATCTTCCTCAAGTAATTCTTGTCATTTTCGAATTTGTTTCTACTACCTGAACTGACACCGACATCCATTGCCTTCTCCCAGCCATCTGAAACAGAAGCTACTTCACTCGCACACAAAATGCCACGCAGATCTACCCGCAAGCGCAGTTCAACGGAAGAATTCTCGGAAGTAGATGATAGCGTCAGCCCAAATGGTTCTCGCCGATCAAATCGCTCTACAAAATTCTCTTCTAGTCTCAAGGAGCCTGAGAATTCCATCAAAGATCTCCTCGGCGGCCTCTCTGAAAAAGTACCCGTACCAAAAAAGCAGAAACATGTCAAACAACGAGCGGAAAAAGATGACTCGAGTGAAGACGAAGACGAAGCCTCTGACTCTGAATCGGATTCGGATTCGGACGTTGAAATAGTTGAAAAGAAGGTCTCTAAGCGTAAAAGCGCTCGTACCTCGAATCAATCCCAATCGTCTTCGACCCTGGGGACACCACTGGCTAATAAAACTCGTTCTCGTAAAGGCAGATCGCCGAAATCGCCTGCAGTGAGACATTCGAGTGCTCGGAAGAAGATCAAACTTGAACAAACTTTGGAGACTGATAGTGAGGAGGATTCCGGGGATGAATCCGATACTTCTTCTGTTCAGTCGGAGGAACAAGCCGAGATCAAAATTCAGAGAATTATTGCAGTGAGAATGGAGTCGAAAAGGAAATGGAGAGACATTTGTGAGAACATGAACACGTCAGAGATTGATGATGGAAGTCGTTGGTTTCAGGAAGAGCCGGATGAAGATGAGCTTGATAAATTCGAAGAAAGATTCTTGGTCAAGTGGGCTGATTTGAGTTTCTTGCATTGTTCATGGGAGAAGAAGAATGATTTGATGGATCAGGCTGAAAATGCCAAGGCCTATTTGACAACATTCTTTCGAAAGAACCATAATGGACTCTTTTACGATGCAGATGAAAGGATGGATGGAGAGCATTTCGATCCAAGTTATGTTCAGATTGAGAGAATGTTGGAGGTTAACCCTCCAGATGGATGGGAAGAGGAAAGTGCCAAGGCGAAGAAAAACATGAAGGACTGGGGTATTATTCATGACGTTGACCATCTTGACTATGAGAATGGAACAGGTAGATCCTTTCTAATCAAATGGGGGAACACAGCATACTCCGACGCAACTTATGAATATGAAAGAGATTTGATTATGATGGACATTGAATATGAGTCTCACCTTCAGGACTTTGAAAAGCGGAGCGAAAAACCGACAAAGGCTGCAATGAAGAAGATTTTCTCTGCACAAGAGGATGAGAGACGTCGTCTCTACAAGATCTTTGGCGACCGGGTCAACGACGGAGAAGATAAGGTGACACGTATTGACGAATACAAGACGAAATTGGAGAATCATGAATTCAAAAATGGAGGAAAGCTTCGAGATTATCAAGCTGAGGGGGTATCGTGGCTTCTGGCCAATCACGTGAACAAACGTTCTGCAATTCTGGCAGATGAAATGGGATTGGGAAAGACTGTGAGTGCAAAGTGCGCCCTTATTTTTCTGATTTTAATATTTCCATCGTTTCGCTCACATTCTCTTTCAGATTCAAACAGCGGTTTACGTAAATACGATTAACTCGGTACTTCAGTTGAGAGGACCGTTCTTAATTGTGGCCCCGCTTTCCACCATTCCGCATTGGCAGCGCGAATTCACAGGATGGACAGATCTAAATACAATTGTTTACCACGGCTCTCAGAAGGATAGAGAAGTGATTCGGGAGTTTGAGTTTGCTTTTGAGTGTGATCGTCCACAGGGAGGAGTTGGGATCAACCAGAAATTCCTCAACAAGTGTCACAAGAAGAAGTCGACAAAGGCAGAACGTTTGTGGATGGCACAGGTAGTTATTACAACCCCTGAAATGCTGGTGACTGATGATTTCAATGAGTTGTTTTCAGTTGAGTGGGGATTATTAGTCGTAGATGAGGCTCACCGATTGAAAAGTCACACTTCAAAGTTGGCTGTGAATTTACGGGATGACCGATTCGTTTTCAACCATACGTTGTTACTTACTGGAACGCCAATTCAAAACAACATGAACGAATTATGGGCACTCATGAATGTTGTTGATCCTGACGAGTTTGACGATTGCGACTCTTTCATGGAACGTTTCGATAACATGCAAAGCAAGGAGAAATTGGACGAGTTGCACGAAGTCATTCGCCCTTACATGCTGAGACGATTGAAAGAGGATGTTGAGAAGAGCGTCCCTCCGAAGGAAGAGACTCTCATCGAAGTAGAGCTGACACTCCTCCAGAAACAGTATTATCGTGCGTTGTACGAAAAGAATGTTCAGTTTTTACATCGTGATGTTAAGAGAGCTCTTGATGGGCCAAGTCTGAACAATCTAGCAATGCAGCTGCGAAAGTGCTGTAACCACCCGTTTTTATTGAAAGGTGTAGAGGACAAGGCTAAGCAAGGTCAAAACTTCAAATCCCACAAGGACGAAGCAGACTTTCTCGCTAAAACGTCAGGAAAGCTTGTCCTACTCGACAAGTTGCTCCCAAAACTTCAAGATGGTGGCCATCGAGTTCTGATTTTCTCTCAATTTAAAATCATGTTGGATATAATTGAAGATTATCTATCCCTACGAGATTTCAAACATGAGCGCATTGACGGGTCGATCACTGGGAAGAAACGGCAAATGGCCATCGACCGCTTTCAGACGAAAAATTTGAGTAGTGCACCATTCGTCATGCTTTTGTCCACTAGAGCTGGTGGTGTTGGTAAGTAAAAGACTGCGCATTCAACTTATTATGACGGTTTCGCGATTTCTGACTTTCTTGCACTCCACACACACAAAAAAAGGAATCAATCTGACAGCAGCTGACACATGCATCATTTTCGACAGTGACTGGAACCCTCAAAATGACCTCCAAGCCCAAGCTCGTTGTCATCGTATTGGGCAAACTAAGAGTGTAAAAGTATATCGTCTTCTTACACGAAAGACTTACGAGATGCAAATGTTCCATATGAGTTCATTAAAAATGGGATTGGACCAAGCAGTTCTGCAAGGTATTGAGAATGCAGGCAATGGCAACGATGGACACGTAAGTCGACTATTCCGCATTCTTAGTTTTCATTTTCTCATTTATCTAGCTCACAAGAATTATTGCACGAAATAGCATATGTCCAAGGAAGAAGTTGAAAAACTCTTACGCCACGGAGCTTACGATATGTTTCAGGAGGAGAATGAAGGGGCTGCTGAAAAGGAATCTAAGGAATTTATGGAACAAGACATAGACACGATATTGGAACGGAGGGCTAAGACCGTGATTCACGAGAATACAGGCAGCAAGAGCAATGCGGCCGGTGGGACATTCTCGAAAGCAAGCTTTAAGGCTCTGAGCGGGTCAGAGACAAAAGCTTCAATAATGGATGTTGATATTGATGATCCAGATTTTTGGAAAAAAATGGTTGGCGAGGCCGAGTTTGAGAACAACGATATTCTCGAGAGTGATCAGAAAAGATCACGGAACAAGGCAATTAGCTACAAAGAAAACGTGTTCGATGTTGGGCTTGAGGAAAGCGTTTCTTACAGTAGTGACGACGCATCTAGTGCCTCTGATGTAAGCGACGAGAGTTTTGACCTGGATGGAAATTCCACCAAACAGTTGGATGATTTTGATTTTTCACAGGACATCCAAAATGCGAATTTGAAGAAGCTCATGGAAGCGAGGAAAGAAGAGTTAAGCCGGGTTGAAAGAAAACGTTGGGGAGGAAAGTTGGGCAATCACTGGTCAAAGGTTGACACTGAATTGTTAGTCAAGCAACTGCTCAGATATGGATATGGAAACATTGATTGGAGCTTGTTCATTTCCAAATTCACAGAGGGCGCATCAAAGAAATACGACGAATCTGAGGTAAGCTCCATCAAGTTGCACAAAATGTATTGATTATTTCCTCATTGCTTACTGGGCCCATTTTTCTCGTCGTCTAGATTAAGCGAATGTGCTGGTCTCTTTGTTTTGTGGGCATTCAAGAAGCCGCACAAGAAAATATGGCCGATGTCGCCAGACGGATAGATCGCGAAGCGAAGAAAAAACGGGAAGAGCTGACAGAAAGTGTATTGCAAACTTCCACGTCTGTTGGTACTGTTGGCATCGAGACTTCAACGGTAGATTCTGAGGAATGGAAACAGAAACAACTAGCGCAGTCTTTTGATAGATACTGGTCCTCCTGTCATTGGGCCCAATCTGCCCTCCGCGATTTTCAGGAATTCGCCAAGGGCACCCGCCCGAGGGATCCAACAAAACTGCTAGTCCATGATTCAAATGAGTCAATTGCACTGAGTGAAGCTTTCGAAGACATTATTTTCCCCGCACTGAAGAATAGGGGATGGAGAGAGCAAACTCCGTCGACAAACAGCAGAAAGAAGAAAAAGTTGGTGGGGCCAGATGGATCAACGGTACGTGAATCTGTGATCGAATAGAAAATATTTTTGAATTATCTTTATCTCACGACAGAACTGTACTCTCTTTCACAGCAGTATACTTCCATAGCCAACATATTAGATCGGATTCCATATTTGCATCCCGAGTTGGAATTTTCTGTTTCTAGCATAATTGCCGATCTTGTTGATAGACTTGAAGTAGATGGAAAGACAAGCGCAAAGGATGCTCCCATAGTGGACAATTTGAAGACTGTAGAAGGAATGACATTTGAAAAACTGTCGTCGCTGTTGAAATATTATGGTGCACCTCAGCTTATCGTCGATAGAGAACAATGGAAAAAAATCCATTTGGCTCCTCAGCGATTGCTTAGCAATCTATCATATGTACGAAGTGCGCATATCCTAGTTAATATAGCAAAATGTGACGGGGATGATCAGGCAACACAATACACAAAGTTAGCTAAAGTTCTCGAGGCCAACCCAAAGGCATCTTTACCGCATCCACAATGGAATCCAATCCATGATGCAATTTTAGTCACGGCAATATCCAAACATGGTTGGATCGATCGTGAAAGCCATTGTCGCGCAATGATCGACGATGACGAAATTAAATGGGGGGTTCCTTTTGAGAAACCAACAGTGTCTAAGAACATTGACGTTTTAGATGTCGAGCAGAGACCTGCCAAGGAGCCAGTAAACCCTGTTCAAAGAAATACGCAAACTCTTCGTCTTGTTGCAGATAGGGTTGCAAAATGTCTCAATGAAGAGCACGAAGCATTCAAAGCGTGCAAGGGGTTTAATTTGAACTTAGTCCAAAACTCATACAGTATTGTAACAAGCAATGAAGAAGGTGCGACGAAATGGGTGGTGGATTATGAAGACCTTGAGAATAGTACTAAAGATACCAACGCCGATGGAATTACAGAAGATTTTCAACAAGACGACGATTTCTCTGAAGTAGAACTACCCACTCGAAAAGATCTATTGCGGAGAGCCAGATTGTTGCTGTTGAAACCGTTGTCAACGCCTGACACAGGTGAAAATACTCAGGTATCTTCACATAAATTCAGTGTACTTGATCAAAGCGAAGTATGCAATATTTTCCTCGCAGAACTTTTGAGGGAAGCTATCAAGGTTGGTCAAAAGCAGCAAAAATGGATAAGTAAGCTGCTATCAAATGCGCAGGCAGAGGCAGAGATGCGATCTTCAGAATATCCCGAGGACTCCAAAGACGCTAAAGAACTGCAAAAAATAGCCAATCACGTCTTGCTGGTAAAACAGAATTCTAAACCATTCATTCGCCCTGCCAAGAATGTCCTTAGGGCAGTTCTGGGGATGGAAGTGCATCGATCCACTAAACCAAACGAGGGCACGTTTGTGGTCGAAAGGAAAGCTTTATCGATGGCCGCTGCAGTATCGAAGACAAATCCTATCTCTTCTTTGCCTTCAAAGACGGGTGCCATCAAAACAAGTCCTGCGAAGAAAAATTCCAGAAAAGCACGAGGAGTCGAAAGCACTGCTGGTGACGCAGCGATAAATAAGGCGCTCTCTATTGGAAAATATCCCGAGCGCAACATCCCGATTCCTCATGAAAATTTTCTCAGGCTGACTTCAATTGAAACTCTGTTGCTCAGTGTGATGTGCTCGCAAGGAATGCCGGTATGCGATGAAGATTGGCAAGTAGCCATAAATTCTGATTTTGAAAATGACGAAAGCTATGCACTCAGTTGGTTTCAAACCGGTAGTGTGCTGGAGGCAGCTGCTGAAACTTGGTACAGCATGACGGATAATCGTGTTCAGCAAGCACAGCTAGGTGGAGAGGAAATGCCGCGGCAGCTTCTACTTGAGCTGCAAAGCCGACAGATGGTCTATGCTGAAGCGTCAAATCTTAGACAGAATCCAACTGACCTTGCAAAGAAAGCGATTATGCTCGTTGAAGCGTTACGCCTTCATTCAGGAAACAAGCTCAAAGGATCAAACAAGAAAGACACTAGACTAGGCAGTCGCACATTGCAATGGAGCTCTAATCACATCGTCAAATGGGGACAAGTCATAGGTGTGTTCTTTAGTGGAAGGGTAATCCCAAATTGTGTTATTGCGAACAGACCAGAAATCACCCCTACTGCACTTGTTGACGAGAAAGGATGTGCGGCAATCTATTCCCAAGTTGTGCAACAGACTCGTTTACGTGCGTTATATCTGAAGTACGAAGGTGATGTTTTTAGCAAGATGCTTTCCAAGGCAGGAAAGAAATGCGACACCAATGACACTGAGTGGGAAGACCGTCCTTCGTGGTGGTGTGGTGAGTCAGATTCCTCAACCAGTGATGACGAGAATCTTATCTGCGGTATTCTGCAATACGGTTATGGCGGTTTCGATGAGATGGCAAGATTGGATGATAGGTTTTCAGAAAGCAGTCTTGAAGTCGAAGGGGATATTCGCTTCGATAGATTGTCTGCACAGGTTAGGCTTGATTGCCTCACAAGAGAATTGAGTGCCATAGATGACACAGCAGAGTCACTGCGTTTGATCAAAAGTAGAAAAGAGAACCCGCAGATGGGAAGAGTGAACGCGGGGGTTGTACAAAGCACCCAAGTTGGTATTGATGTCTTTTTCATGCCAAAAGGAGATGTCAGCGGCGGCGACGATAGCAGTGTTGAAATTGTAGATTCAATTCCACCTCCTGGGGGGAAGAGGAAGACTGATTCAACAGAGATGTCGCCAGAAAAGAAAACTAAGAAATAATTCATCTCTTTTATTTCATTCAAACGTAGTAAATTTTTCATTACGTGTAACGGTGGAATTTTCTTCTAAGAAGGTCTGGTTTATAGATTACACCTTCATACATAGATTGTCAGTTTCTCGAAGTATGGACTGCTTAGGACATCCTCCATCGATTTCGGTCGCTTTGCAGGGTCTTTTTGAAGTAGTAAGTAGACTATGTCTGCAGCTTCCCTCCCGATCGTGGAGAGAATTTGGTTGCAGATGGCTTGCAAGACTTTACCGTCATAATGTTGGAGTTTCTTCGTCACAGCGTCCTTTGGTGTCTCAAAATTAGTCAAGTTAATACATCGGCCTAACAAGAGTTGCGTCATGATCAAGCCAAACCCCCACATGTCCCATGCAACAGATGCCTGGACTCCTCCTGGACTAAATGTTGCCGTTGCCCTTTCTTCGTCGAGTTTGCTTTCCTCCTCCTGGATGAAAGCTGAAAGCGCTTCCTCCTCCGACCCTATCTCTCTGATCGGCTCACAGAGAAAGCATCCATTTCCAAAAAAGTCATCTTGGGTATCAATGGAAGACGAAGATGCGACAAGCTCCAGTTTCGATCGTCGTTCCTTTCCTGAAACCAGTACTCTCGGGGAGAACTGGACTCTTGCTGATTTCTTATTTAGTGCACTCTCATCATATTCACCATCAAACAGAGGCCATCTACGCTTTGGTTTGAAAATTTTGATGGATTCTGGCGGGACACTTGCCCGAAATGTTCCACGCATCGGCATGCCAACCTTTTGGATTGTGCCAAGTTTTGCCACTTTCCATTCATTTCCATATTTGCATATATTCATTGGGTCAAGGTGGCCGTGTACAAGCTTTTGTTCGTGAAGAGCTTTTAGAGCTTTGGCTATTTGCTTTAAGACAACCCAACTCTTCTCCATCCATTTCTTACTTCTTGTCCCCCATGATATACCTGCAAAGACGTCTGCCAGGGTATGATCTGGTCTTTCGAATGAAATGCAGCACAGTTTATCTGTCCTTGATAGAGTCAAATGGGTGAAATTCTCATCCTTGTGGTGATTATTTATTTGTTCAAAGAAAGCGGGATCAAAGCAGTATTGTTGCCTTACTTTGAGTTCCGCATAAAATGCTTCCTCATTAGAAAAGGTTCTGAGAAGAACTTTGCTCTTATCCTTTGGCAGCATAGAAACTTCAATTTCGAAGAAATTATCATCGCTGTATTCAACCTTGACCGCGCTGCCAAAGTTAGAAATACTAAGCATCGCAGTTGGGAAAGTCTCTCCACTAATCGGGGGCAAGAGTCCGTGATCCAGAGCGAGAAATGTCTGAATACCGTCAATACGATCGTCGTAGCATAGCCGCATTTCAATGGTAGAGAGAAGGATTTCGTATCGATCATAAAATTTCAAAAGTGCATGGAACATCAGTCTGCATTTATCGCTGACGCAATTGATCACGATGGATTTACCGTCAGGTCCAATTTGCCTCGCCAAGGCAACAATCTGGAAATGTGTTGCCTCTTCAGAAAGCAATTTGAATACCATATCAATATAGTAATCCTTGCAATCCACAAGGATGTACCACCAAGAATGGTGATGACTGCGCCCGACAATGCGCCCGGCCGTGCTCCGATTACTTCTATTTTTCAATGAAGAACTCATCTTGTATTTGAGGGGTGTGACTGTGGTATACTTTTTGGTTCCAATTTCAATTGGCATGTCCCTTGCGAGCATGGTACGTGTAACCTCAGTATCCAGCCTTCGTTTCACAGCATCTCGTATAGGCATGATGCCTACAGAATTTGGCGAAGCAGCTGTGAACGGTGCAATCTCCAAAATTGTCTGGATAAGTTCCAAATTTGGATACTTAGCCTGGAGAGCGATGTGGAGCGCGTTGTTATTCTGGCCATCTCTCTGAATAAAAAGGTGAGACGACTTGCTATTTTTCGATTGTGCAAAACACCTAATAAGATCAGGTGTTGGGTCATTTTTTAGGGCAACGTAGAGAGGTGAATCTCCTTTGTTGTCTCTATCTGTTGCGGGGTGCTCCAGTGCATTATGTTGTTCAATCAAAAGCTTCAAACAAGAAATATTTGCTTCCTTTCCCATTAAAGCTCCTGTGTGAAGCGGGCCCATTCCTTCCATGTTCACTGCGCTGATACCACTGGGATACACTTGGAGAAGTGCCTGCATTGTGTGGTGAGCAGATGGCTCGCCATATTTCACACTTCTGTGCATCGTTGCATTTGTGCTGCTAATATAATCTGGAGTCATTGCGGCTACATAATGCAGCGGTAAGTTTCCCTTGTTGTCAGCAACTTGAGCGCAAGTTTTGTTGTATCTTAAAAGCAAACAAACTAAGTTGCTTTCCATTACCTTGAAATGGATTCCTTTCTCCTCGCGGTTTAAAATGGAGCTCTTGTGCAATCTAGAAACTTCAATCTGATGAACTGCCATAGAATAACATGCACAGTGGATTGGCAGCCTTCCGTTGATATCGGCCATTTCAAGTGCCCCAGGAAATATCTTTATCACAGCCTTTACCACACTTTCAGGCACTGACGGGTATACTTGAACAAGAATCGTGTTTTGTGAGTAGCCCTGTGCCCTTTTCTTCACCTTTGGCTGTTGAGAGACTAGAACATGCAGTAGAGTGCCACCATTGCACCCATTGACTTTTGAGCTAGACTTTGGGACTTTCATCCGAAGGATTTTATTATTATTTTTGACAATCTGCAAAAATCTGCCATAGTTACCATCTGCTATGCATCCTAAAGCTGAGGAAAGAGCTGCCGCGATAAATTTATCATCTGCGGGCAACGGAATCTTCGGTTTGGTGCTCTCTTCAGAGGTGGAGAACTGCGCGTCAACACCAGCGTCCATGAAGACGTCAAAGGTCGCGGCTCTATCAATGTCGGTCAATGTAGGCTCTGAGGACAGACCGAAATATTTCATCGCACTGAATGTCGAATTAGAATGATTCGATGCTGTAGAACTACTTCTTTTCGCTTCATGAGTGTCGCGCAAGTTGATTTCCTTTGATCTGTGTTGGTCGTCATCAATTCTCCTATCGACAACTGGACCACCTCCCTTCATTGCTGAGAACAGGGTCATGATGAATTGCTGATCCCCTTTCTTCTATTGGCTCAATTTCAAATTGCTATTGCTGTCGTAGAGCACGATAAGATATTAATCACAAAAGCTCTCAGTGCTTTTCCTGCTTCCTCGTTTTCCCTTCACCAGCAAGTGCAATCAGAAGAAAACTATTTATTTTTGTCTTTTTCCCTTTTCTCTTTTGTCCAAGGATTTCATGATCTGATCGCCGAAACAAAAGCCGTTATTTTTGAAACTACTATGTTAGTTTTTTGTTTAGCTATTTTGAATTTCAATTTTGTCTTCAGTAAAAAATCAAAATTTCCCGCGCTTATATCCTCCGATCAACTTGCTTGCTTGTTTGGGGAATTTTCATTTGATTATCCAATCTTCCGGAAGTCTGACTCTACGCCAACAAGTACTTCACAACCTTTCAACAAGCCCAGTTGCCATCC
>Ga0115005_10002941_pt1 | contig 13546 bp, 8 predicted proteins | sample ArcOceMetagenome_FD_87163 | JGI IMG/M metagenome (GOLD analysis project Ga0115005, IMG submission 87163) | Marine eukaryotic phytoplankton communities from Arctic Ocean - Arctic Ocean - Greenland ARC118M Metagenome | ecosystem: Environmental > Aquatic > Marine > Oceanic | place: Arctic Ocean... | reverse complement strand
TCTAAATCTAGATAAGCACCAAAATTAGCTAATAAAATAGCCACATTTAATGAATATTCTATAAGGTTGATCTCTTTTTCTCGTATTTTTGTCATGCACATCAATGCATTAAGATTAAAAATAAGAATAAGAATAATCGACGATACGAGATTTTGAGTGAACGCCTCTGTGATGGAAATGTCGACAGGTAAGTTTTTACCTTTTAGATGAAGTTTGTTTACCACTCTAAATTCTGCTTCAAAGGACACATCTTCAAGTACTTCGGTGATGGGAACAGGCTATTCAGGCTCAACAACATCAACCTTGATTTGTTTGCTCATATCGATAACAACTGTCAAAATCCCTTTCTTTTTTAATTGTTTTATAGCGGCTAAAGAGTCGACCCAACCTCAACTGGTGATCTTAAATTTGCCTTGTTGGTTAACTATAGAGTCATCGAACATTCCTTCTTCAAGGTCGTCTATATCAAAGGTTTTTAACACAGCTAACGTCCTCTCTAAGAGCAACATTTACTATTTATAGAAAAAATCTAAAACTCTAACTTCCAAAGCATTTCTAGCAAATCAGGTTGCCATTGAAAAAGGCTCATATTGACTCTATTGTTAAAGATAACAACATCTTCTTGTTGCAATAAGCTTGTTTGTTTTTGTGATTGCTCAGAACCTGTGGGGAATGCAATTTGTCCATTAGAACGTAACACTCTGTGCCAAGGTACGTTTATATTTTTTGGCATAAAACCAAGTGACTTACCTACTAACCTTGCCCGGCCTGGTAATCCTGACAGATCCGCAATTTGGCCATAACTAGCTACTTTACCCGAGGGTATTAATTGCACAGTGCACCAAATCTTGGCGTATTGAGGAGGCAATGGCATAACAACAGTTCAGCTTGCCACAACAAAAGGATATTGTGTTTGGACTTGCTCCAAATCAAGCAGTTTTCCTTGTTGGTTAACATTTCGATAAAGCGCTAAATCACTTGGCGAGGTATATCCAGCGACTTGTTCGATATCGTTTAGCCTGGCACCTTGACTGGCTAAATACGTTAAATAGGTATGCCGTAAAACTTCAAGCGATAGTTGTTCGGGAAAGGCGATCTGAGCATCATGGCCTATATTCACCAACAATTGCACAAACTCTTCCTGGCTCTTGATATTCACCCAGACTGTTTGTTTGTCGGTTAAGTTATTACACGTTGTTTGCAGAACTTTAGCCAAGTTTTTTTGAATACTGATACTGCGAGAAAACGGGTTATCTATTTGTAACATCGAATAGTCTTGGCTGCAGTTACCTTTTTTTATTAAAGGCAATTCATCAACACTTACACCACTTAAAATCAAACCAACGAGGGCTTTGCCTTGGTTATTGGCAACAGAAAAAAGTACCTGAGATTCATCAATGCTTAATAAACGCAAAGACTGGGATGCAGATGATAATTTAACTGGTGCAGATGATAGGCGAGGATCGGGTGCTACAAATTGGCCATTTTGAGAATGACCAATGATTGAATGGTCATTGACTTCTGCTTGCCTAGGTATCAAAAAAAAGTGGCCAGATGTAACTGACCCTCTCTGCTTGAAGATAAAACTATACAACAACAGAACTAATACGGCCACAATGACGGCCGCTATTAAACTGATAAGGCTATTAAGTGAGTAGTTTGGTCCAATTGCAAAATTAGGAATAAAAGCAGGTTCAAGCAATGAAATTTTAGCATCGAAGGGCTTTGATACTTCTTGTGCCACTTGTTTATTTTTTAGCGTTTGGGCTTGTGTTTGCAGGGCCTTTAATTCGTCGTCTAACCTTTTGTATTGTTCAAGGTTTTGGCTAAACACTTGTGCTAGTTTGTTTTGCTCAACTAACTGGGTATTCATCTGCTCCACTTTACCATTAACAGTATTGAGTTCGCGATTTACATCAAGTAAATAGTCCGCCTGACTAATCTTTATTTGTTCTTCAAGCAAAATCTGAAGTTGCTGATATTTTTGCTGTTGCGCCACAATGGCTGTGTCACGCTCCAAATAGACTTGCGTATATTTTTCAGATAAAGCAGACAAGTTGGCATTAGCTTCTTGCAAGCTAAGCTTTGTCGCATCAATTTGAGCCTTATCCGCAGGTCTAATAATGGATTGTCCATTATTTACGGACTCAACCAAACTATTTAGCAACGCTTGTGTTTGTGATTGTTCGGCCAACGCTTGGTCAAGGTTAGCACCCAAGTTTTTGGTCTGACTTAGGACTCGATTTTCATCTCTTTCTAGCGAGGTGATGTTATTTTCACTGGCAAAGAACTTTATCCGTTGTTCTTGGTCATTTATTTTTAAGTCCAGCAACTGCAATTGCTGGTCTGCAACTAATAGGTTATCCGTGTCGCTTTTTTGCGTTTCATCCGCAACTAACTGCAGATATACTTTTACCCATGCATCTATTACTGGTTTAAGTATTTGTGGGTCGCTACCATTAGCTTTCAGGTTAATAATACGCCCAGCTAGACTTGCTTCGACTGCCAGTGCATCAAAAAGTGTTGGTACGTTAATGATTAACATCTGACTTTGTTTAAGCTCTTCTGCAACAAGGCTCAGCACATTGTTACTTTTCATCCTTTGCTGATGCAGGGTGATTTGTCTTTGTGCTAATTCAGCGAACTCTTGTTCAGTTTGAGATGCATACGAAAAATGTAAGATAGCTTGGCTTTGATATACGGGGGGTTGACTCCAAATCACTGCATTGGCAGTAATCAGGATCAACAAAAATGTAGCAATCAAAACCTGCCACTTGCGTTTTTGAAAGATTTTATGCTGAGAGTCTAATGGGTCTATACCCATATTAGAAAAGGCTTGTTTTGGCATGTAGTCAACGTTGCTATCAAATGGCATAAAAAATAACCAAGGTCTTTAAACAGCGAGCGAATCCATTCAAACAATTTTTGGTGAGCATATACATCCATTTTGCTTTATATTTTTTAATTAGAGGCAGTCGATTTGACATCATCGATAAAATTTAACAATCCTCATCAAAGACAACAAGCATAAGTTATAATGAGACTAAAAACTTGAAAAAATATGACCATCTTAAAAACTAACAAAAGACTTGTATGCAGCAAGTGTAGTTACCCGCAAAGCACGTGTTTATGTGTTTGGGTAAACCCCATCAAAACACCTCTTAACATCATTATCTTACAACATCCTAAAGAGGCAAAACACGCAAAGAACACGGTTAAATTATTAAAGTTGGGATTAAAAACAATAACAATATTGCAGGGTGAAAAATCCGAGGACTGGGCAGAACTGGCCCAAAAAGTCGCGAAACAACCGCAAAGTTATTGTTTATTTTACCCAAACAAACAAAGTATTTCACTTGAATCCATTTTCTCGCCAGTACTTAAAGAAAAGTATTTTCCAGTTAATCACAATGTAATATTCATTGATGCGTCATGGCGAAAAGCACTGAAAATATGGCACCTCAACCCTTGGTTACAACAATGCAATAGTTGGCACTTTTCCCATCCTCCTGATAATCAATACCACATTAGACATACAACTCAGGTAAATAGCCTATCAACGCTTGAGTCAGTGGTTTATGTGCTAGAGCATACTCACAACATTATTTGCACACCGATACATACGCTGTTCTCAAACATGCAAAAAAAATGTTTTCTTGTAAACCGCAACCGCTAGGATGATCGATCAAAAGCCGTCGAATTCATGGAAGTGCATGATTATGTTAAAAACATCAGGGTTTTTAAAGTACATGAGATAATTAAAATGAACATACTTATATCAACCACATCAGCTCGCCCACTACTTTAAGATTTTCCAGGGAATGTTATTGCTACGCACCCATTCAGAATAGCAAAGGGTGCATGCACTATCCGACGATTATACAAAAATACACAGTGCAGACATTTATAGTCTTAAAAAGGATGTCACACTGCACTAGGAGACACCTTTAGACTAGATAAAACGTTTGCCATTCCCTTCAATACTCGACTGACATTGTTTGCATGGTTTACACATTATAAAAATAATCTAAAAACAGCTAAAATTTGATGGTAAAACAGGCGCGATATCGGTTTTTCGACTCGACCTATTTTTAAATTAAACAACACTTATCAAAAAAGTGATTCTAGTGCATAAGTGAGATAACAACATAACTTTGATAGGAGATGCGTTAATTGAGTCATTTAAGTCCCCATTATAATTATTAGGTTGACATTGAAATGCTTGGTTTTTCTATCTTTATTGGTTTCGACTATGTCAGCAATTACAGATAACGCTGGCAATTTGACACAGCCAGACAATATTGAAGTCATTGAGGTAAATGCGCATAAACGGCCTCAAGATATTTGTGATGTAACTTTATCTTTGAATCTTATCTATCCAAACCATTATTGAACGACAGCTAAAAGACACTACTTTGCTCTCAGCCTTTGCGCCAAACATCAAAATCACTCCAAACGCTGCTTAAGGTAAACCGCCAGCAGTGAATATTCGAGGTGCGGGCAGTATAGATTACAATATATCTATTCAATCTTCCGTTGGTGTGTGTTTTGACAGTATGCCGGCGCGCCTCCTTTGCTGTTTCTAAGTAACGTCGGTGAACCGACTATTTGCGGGTTTGAATTTGGTTTAAACGCACAACTAATACCAGCTCTAACACCCAAATTTTAAATAGGTTACCTACCAGAGGTGAGCCTTACACTTTTTGTCAGTACAGCAGGTTTTAAAATAACCGCCTACCTTCTACATTGATGCTAATTATCAATCAGAGTTTTATTTCGATCAGAACCAAAGCCCTTTACTACACAAGAAAATCATGTCATTTGGAATGCCCGTATTGCACGGGAAGCAGATGGCTGGGTTTTAGGTGTTTAGATAAAAAACATAATAAATAAAAAATATAATCATCTTCAATTTGACTTAGTTAACTTATTTGGCATGCTAGATGATTTTAAAGGTGAATCAGGGCGAGTTAGCCTTGATATGTATTATGAGTTTTAGTTAAGCAAACAACGATACGCCTTAGCTGTGTATATTTAATAAATTGAAATACAAAATGTGTGGTAATAGTTTGAAACAAGTCAAATTACTGATTGGTCTTTTAACCCTGTGTATTTATCTCGCAGCGAATGTTTTAGCTGCACCTACCGATAATATCGCCAGCTTCAGTTTGAGCAATATAAACAATCAAAATATTAGTGACAAAGTAAGCTATTTTTCACTTACTGAAAACACCACAAATCCTCCCAATCAATTGAATCAACTAGACACCTGGTTACACACCTTAACTTCACATCAAAACACCAATGCATTAAGTGACAAGTATGCAGTGGCATTTAAAATCTACAACGACACACAACTCTCTGAATGGTTTGTTTATCCGCATGGATCAGTAGTACAAAACATAGAGATACTGAGTTTTAGTCCTGACAAACAGGCAAGCTCATTGAAATCAGGACATAGTTTAAAGAACCAAAAAGATTTTCATTATGGTAGCAAAATAGAAATATTACCCGGTCAGCGAAAAACCTTACTTATAATATTTGAAAGTGAATATTTCTTTTCACCCATAAAAATTGTAGTCAAGCCTCATGGGCAAGCTGAAAAGCAGTTTCAATTTGAAAAGGTGATATTACTGATTAGCTTAGGTATGTGTTTGGCTCTGGGTATATACAACTTATTTATTTTTTTTAGCACACGAAACATCCAATATTTAACTTATTCATTAGCCACCTTAGCTTATGCCTTTGGGTGGGCAGGTGTGTTTGGAGTGCCTGAATACGCAGGTATAAAAAGCTCAGACCATTGGTTAATGCCTGCATATTTAGTAGGGGCTATTTTTACTAGTTTGTTTAACATTCAATTTTTACGTTTGGATGAATCAGCACCTAAAACCGCTAGAGCGTTAAAAGTTATTGCCTTATTTGCAACTATTTCATTACCCGTCGCACTCTACAGCCAAGGTATAGGTTTATATCTAGCTTCTTTTTTTACCTCTGCAGTAAGCATTTTGGGTATTTACTCTGGTATTCGACGCTGGATGAATGGTTACTCGCCAGCCAAATATTTAGTCTTCGCTTTGTCGTCGGTGGTACTTCCAAACATGGTAGGAAATTTGATGAATTTTGGTGTGTTACCTGGGTTAAACGTTAATATTTATTTATTAGGTTTGATAGGTAACAGCCTTGACAGTTTGTTATTAGCTTTTGCGCTGGCAGCTCAATTACGACTGCTAACACTGCAAAATATAGAGCTGACTGCGAAGCTAGAAAACACTGTACAACAGCTCACTTTTGAACTCAAAAAAGCTAATTATCAGTTAGTGCAAACCAATAGTGACCTTATAGAAGCAAGCAACGCAAAAGGACGATTTTTAGCAACTATGAGTCATGAGATCCGTACACCTTTAACCTCTATCGTTGGTTATGCAGATGGAATTTTATTAGGTGATATAGACAAATCTGAACAAGAGCGTGTAACAAAAATCATTGCAGATAATGGTAATCATTTATTGAATGTCATTAACGACATTTTGGATATCAGTAAGATAGAAGCCAACAGACTCGATTTTGAATCAATACCTACACCATTGTTTTCAGTTTTGGCACAAATCGAATCAGCTGTAGGTAAACGTGCCAGAGATAAGGGTTTGGCTTTTCACTTGGAATACGATTATCCACTGCCTGCTCAAATCAATACTGACCCAACACGTTTAAAACAAATTCTATTTAACCTCACTAATAATGCGATTAAGTTTACTGAACGAGGGTATGTAGGTTTATCGGTAAGTGTGATCAACGATAAATTACAGATAAAAGTAAAAGACTCTGGTGAAGGCATTTCGACCCAGCAGCAAGAACATTTATTCCAACCCTTCACCCAGGCTGACAGTTCAGTCAACAGGCGACTTGGTGGAGCTGGCTTAGGGCTAAGTATTTCACAGCGATTAGCTAACGGCTTAGGCGGTGATATTAAAGTGCAAAGCACCCCAAGAAGGGGCTCAACTTTTACACTAAATATTGACTTGTCCGTGGTCAAACACTCCCCTTGGATAAGCAATATAGGTGAGACATGGGAGTCCACTCTAACTAAATCTGTCAAACCATCTGCATTACCAAACTTTATGGGGAATAAGGTATTGCTAGCAGATGATCACCCGAACAATCGTGAATTAATATCCATATTGTTGAAACGTATGAATATCTCCGTTACTGAGGTAGAAAACGGTAAACAAGTACTGGATACCATTTTTTATCAAAAGTTTGACTTAATTTTACTTGATATCCACATGCCCCAGATGGATGGAACTGAGGCACTCAAGCAAATTAGAGCAGCTGGAAATTATACCCCCGTGATTGCGTTAACCGCTAACAACATGAAACATGAAATTGAACATTATATTCGCCTTGGATTTTCTGATCACTTAACCAAACCTATTTCTCGCCAACATTTTATAAATAAACTATCCCTTTACCTTAACAAACATAGTGAGATAGATAGCCCACTTCATCAGGGAGATAGGTTGAGATTAATAAAAGACTATCAACAAGACTTACGTGAGCAATTAGTTAACCTGCAACAAGCCCTAAAGCAACGTGATTTAACTGTTATCAGTGAAATAGCTCATAGAATAAGAGGCTCAGCCGGTTCTTTTGGGTTTGATATTATTAGTCAAAAATTTGCTGATATTGAACACTCAGCTCTGCAAGATGATGAAATTGCTGTGACCTACGGGTTGCCTAAAGTACTGGCCTTAACAACACAATGTATTGAATTGCCGGGTATAGATATCGCACAAGGTATAGTCAGACATCATAATAGTGCCAAGCAATTTTTAAGAGCCATTTTTGAGTTGGTTGAACATTCACAGCAAACGATTAAGGACTTAACCGCAGCTCTGGACAACCATGAAATCAATAGCGCCTTAGAGAGTTTATACAAGTTTTTTCCTGCCAGCTATGATTGTGCATTAGTCCAGTCTGAATCAGCATTTAAAGCCTTAGAAGATATTATTAAACAAGGCAAACTTGAGCCTGAACAATATTATCCTCAACTGACTATTATCCGAGTACACTTTTTGGAACTAAGTGAAGTATTACAACCCAGCTTAATTAACGAAATCTAGTGTTTTCCTGAGTCATATTTATGTGCAAAATGAATTTTATCACCGAATAATGTTAATAATAGTCATTGTTAACTGTGGGTTTCAAATCATCCCAAAGGTGTTTTTTAGTACCTTTTATATAATATGTAAGCCGATTCAAACAGACAAAAGCTAGAATCGAGGGCTACTGATCTTAGTCTTTTATGATTTGTGTTGAATGCCAATAAATGTGGTGATTCAAATGGGCACTTGCGAGAAACTTGTGTTGAGCAATAAACACATCTCCAGCGGCAAAGTCACGGTTACACCAAAAACCGATGCGTAACATACCTCAACTTATAAGAATAAGAGTGGCGCCACCAGCAACTTGCTGGTCACTGGCATAATCAGGCCTACTCATTTTACGACGAAAATGCTAAACCAATTGGCGGGGTGAAATAAACAAACGATTGTAGTCTTCAAGTCAATGTTGCAGGTTGATAAAGTATGACTTTAGAGTTTTCACATTATGCAAGATTGTAATTCTTAAATTCAGCATCTTTTCGTTACTGATTATAAAAACACTCCTATTTTTGATCACCAAAGGTGATTTATCTTAATATCCTCTTAAAAATAATTTTATGGTTAGTACGTAATTATTTCTAACTAGCAAAGTGTAATAAAACGTCATACTGTAGACTTTTCTATACATTTTTTAGTAAGAGTCCAATTATGTTTTGTTATGTTGCAAATAGAGCTTTGTTGTTTGTTATGTTTAGTGGATTAAGCCTAACAATTTTTGCAGAAAATCGAATTGATACTCAGCGGCCTGATGCACCGGAGTTAGCTGCATATGGTGAATATACTATAGGTGTGCAAACCTTAAAAATTGTTAATCCTGAGCAAATTGATATTGCCAAAATTGACCCTACTAAAGCTAAACCTGCCAGCCTTCCTACTTATGATCGTCCGTTAACATTAGAGGTTTGGTACCCGGCAGCTAAAAACAGTCAAGGCAAAAACACCTTAGACGTTTATTTACGGGATGGAAAAACTAAAGTAGCTATACATGGGCAAGCAATGCGAGATGCTAAACCCATAGATATATCACATACATTTCCACTCGTATTGATTTCACATGGTTACCCTGGCAATCGTTTTCTACTGTCTCATTTGGCCGAAAACATAGCCTCAAAAGGTTACGTAGTAGTATCGATTGACCATACTGATTCTACCTATCGCACTCAAGCCGCTTTTAGTTCGACTTTAGTTAACCGACCAATCGATCAACTTTTTACCCTTGACCAAATAGAATTAATGTCCAAAGACAACTCTTCGTTTTTATTCAAATTAGTGGACACTGAAAATACCGCACTCATTGGTTATTCGATGGGTGGATACGGAGCAATTATTACTGCTGGTGGAGGCGTAACACCGCAAGCGGTAGATTACCCTTGGGGCGCGCCGCACAAAACACTAACAATACACCAAAACCTTAAGCAAACAGCCAAATCGCCAGATCCCCGATTTAAAGCAATTATTGCTTTTGCACCTTGGGGAATGAATCATGGTTTTTGGGATCAAACAACACTGCAAGGGGTTGCGGTTCCTACTCTGTTTGTAGCGGGATCTGTCGATGATGTATCAGGTTATGAAAAAGGCGTTCGGGCAATCTGGCAAGGTATAACTAATGTGGATCGAGCTCTTTTGACCTTTGACAATGCAAACCATAGTGCAGGTGCGCCTATGCCAGCTCCTAAAGAGTCTTATGTCTATGATAAAACCTTGGGGTTAAATATCAGCGAACACTACACAGACGGCGTGTGGGACAGTGTACGTATGAACAATATATCCCAACACTTTGCAACTGCTTGGTTAGGGAAATACTTAAAGAACAATACCGAAACGAACAAATATCTCTCGTTACAGCCTAATTCTAATGATGGCATTTGGAGTATGAATGATAATAATCAACCTAAAGACGACCATACTCATTGGGCTGGTTTTAAAAATCGTACCGCTAAAGGCTTAAAATTTGAGACCTTAGTCAAGGGAGAGTAATAAGGCTCCTTATATTTAAATTGTTTAGTCTCAAGCTAATATTTTAGGATTTAAGGAAACCAATACGATGGGCTCGTAGGGGCGAAAAGCCCTCGGCCAGCACTTTAAAATTACAATGTACTGTCAGGTTTTTTTACACAATTTAATATCATGGATATTTCGTCTAAAAATCTATGCTAAATCGCTTATTGGGTTCACTGGCATCAATTGCCAGCCATTGTTTAACAACAAGTTTTGCATAATCGCTGATATAAGCAATATCAATTTTTAACCTCTCTGAAAATCTCGCAGATTGCCAAGAACACTGTTATTTAAATTGGTTACGCACTTTAAATCCTGTTCCTTTAGATAATAGTGTATTAATACCTTTACCCTTTTATGGATAGCTTTAATATTCAAATAACATGATCCCCTTTGCTCCTAAAGCAAAGAGAATGCTGCTGCATTGCCATTAGCTAAATACCAAGTTCATAGTGTTGATAAGCGAGAAGTCATCTTAATACCTAACGCTCTGGTGGCTATAAACAAAAAAATAGGTGAGTTGCTAAAGGTGCTGACTACGCAAAGATTATCGACTGGTTTCTACCTTTTACCTTCGCTTGATATAAGGCATTGTCCGCGTGTTTGAATAACTTTTTTTCATCTAAAGCCTCTCCTGTAAGAGAGGAAATACCGATACTAACTGTGATTATCTCAGCAACTTTGGAGTACCCGTGTTTTATCCCTCGGGAGTCAATATTTTTCTTGATTCGTTTAGCTAGGATCTTAGCGCCTTGTAAATCAGTGGCAGGCATTAGCACCACAAATTCTTCTCCGCCGTAACGAGCAACAAAATCGGTGCTGTGAATTAATGAGTTCGATATTGTCTGAGCCACCTCTGTTAAGGTGGCATCCCCTTTGTCGTGTCCGTAATTATCGTTATAATCCTTAAAGAAATCGATGTCGATGATCATCATTGACATCGATTGAGACGTTCTTTTAGACAAAGCAATAAGTTCGATTAGGGTATGCTCGTATAGACGGCGGTTGGCAATTTGGGTCAGTGGATCGATTTCACACAATACTTTAAGGGTTTTATTGGCCTCTTCCAGCTCTGCTGTTCGCGCCAGCACTGTTTTTTCAAGGTTGTTACTGTACAGTTTTAAAGCTTCCGTCTGTCTTGCTTGAGTCCACAAAGGGATAAACACCAGTCCAATCGATAGTAATACAACCACCACCATTACCATGATGACAACAATATGTGTCACTTCCAAGGGGTGTAGCGCCTCTTTGCCGTCGATTTCAGTTGTTAAACCAAGTCCTAATCTGTCGTTCCATAACCAAGCACCAAAAACAGGCACACCACGATAATCCCGGTAGGTTTCAAGATATGGTTCATTATCACCCGATATGGCGCTAGCTGCCATACGTGTTAATGGTCTGTCGTCTCTGGACTTTTTGGGCATATGCCCCTCAAGCAGGTTACCACCAGGGTCGGTCACCCGAATGGATAATATGCCACTTCCATCGTCTACAATGTCCTCGACCGCATTCAATTGATCGTTAAACCTACTTTGGGTGATTAGCCGCCCCTTATTGCCGAAGGCGTAGGTTTCTCCGGTCTCACCCACTCTGCCCAACTGAGTAATGCGGGAAAACTGGTTCATAGGATTGAGGCGGATTATCAAAGCCGCCATTATATTTTTTGTTTCATCCAATATAGGGGTCGCAATAAAAACACGGTGTTGTTTATTGGTCATTATGGTTGATGTATATTTTAAGTGTATATCTGCAACAACATTGGTAATAAACAGGGTTTCACCCAAAAAAACTCGGTCAAGATAACCTTTGCGCTGTTGATTGATGATATTCTCGCTACCAATAATGGCATCCTGTTTAGAGGCGATGTTCACCCTATCAGGGGCAATGATGAAGAAATCGAGGTCATCATGACGCTTCATTTTATTACTTACAAGAGCTCTGATTTTCTGTAGCTCCTCAGAGTCCATAATGCTTATGCCGCTGTCATATTCATTGAGTAGATATTTACTCAAAACAACCAGCGATTGGTCTTTGGCAAAGTAGGTTAAATCATCCAGTCGACTGCTTACCCAAAGTTCCAGTGCTTTCTGGGTAATCTGCACTACCGTATTCAGCGATTTATGGATGTTCTGTTTAGAGTTGATTTCAATATACGATAATGTAGCCAACATGGTAATACCTACACAAGATACAAAAATCAATGGGTATATCATCGGGCCCAGTAATTTTTTGACAGATAACTTCATAACCAACGACGCCTATTTCAATTCTTATTCTTATTCTTATTCAGGCCCGAGTATAAATGAATTTATCGCCAAGGGTAGGTGAACAGTCAACCTGCGTTTAATGGACTAGTACCTATATATCTAAATATGAGCTCATATATTATCACGTTATAATTATCTTGAATGATCATTCTGAAAAGCAATTAAAAGCACTCTCTAACAAGGTTAAAGTTATCGAGTGCCCATGTGTTTTTGCTCTAGCGTATTGTAAGGCGCGTGAATATAAAGCTGACGTTGCCAGAACGATAAACATTAGCCGAAGAATGGTGTATGAATGGGTTGCCAACGACTTGAAAGGTGTTGTTAGCGGCCTTTAGAGTACAAAACAATTAGGAAGACCCTTCTATTGTCTTCCCAACAAAAAGCCAAATTACTCGGTTACATTTAGAAACAATGCCAATCACCAAGTTAGGAACGTCTAAACGGTGAAACGCTACAAACTTATATCAGGCAAACATTTTCTATTAACTATCATTAAAACTCGACTTATAAAATACTATAGTTATAGAACAACACTAACGGTTCAAGGGTCACTATCTGACGGATCTTCACAATATATCCATAAAAAACAATGAAATAATTATAAAGTAAAGTGCCAATCTATTTAATCAGTGTGTTGTTTTATCACCCCAAATTTCTTTAAGACGCTGATCACGGCCACAATTCCAACGGTACAATTTATATCTAACTGCATTATTTTTGTAATAATCTTGGTGATAGCTTTCATTCCCTTTTATGGGGTAAAAAGTGGTTGTAGGTAGGATAGGGGTCACAACTTTTTGATTAGGAAATTGAGTTATAACACTTTGTTTTGATAATTCAGCCAGTTCTCGTTCTTTTTCATCGGCCACAAAAATAGCGCTCAAATAACTAAACCCTTTATCACAGAATTGCCCCCTATCATCAAAGGGGTCGATGTTTACCCAAAAATGCTCAAGTAAACCTTGGTACGTCACTTTTTTGGGATCGTAAGTTATTTCAACCGCTTCATAATGACCAGTATGATTACCGCTATAAGTTGGATTTTCTAACGTACCACCGGTAAAGCCTGAGATAACCTCAGTTACCCCTTCAAGCTTTTCAAAATCTGATTCCATA
>Ga0115005_10002938_pt1 | contig 13554 bp, 5 predicted proteins | sample ArcOceMetagenome_FD_87163 | JGI IMG/M metagenome (GOLD analysis project Ga0115005, IMG submission 87163) | Marine eukaryotic phytoplankton communities from Arctic Ocean - Arctic Ocean - Greenland ARC118M Metagenome | ecosystem: Environmental > Aquatic > Marine > Oceanic | place: Arctic Ocean... | reverse complement strand
CGACAAAGCATCTCTGATCGCTCTTGAAAAGAATGACATAGATGCTGAAAACGACACCAATTTTCAATCTGGCAGCTGTTTCTTTCCGCAAGAATCTGACAATGGGTCAGTCCGGCAATGGAACAGTGAAATTTGCAATGAAGGAATTGTTCATGCTACAAATATAATGAATGAAGCTATTGGAATGTTGACAAACGAAGAGAGAGGATCCAATGTCATTGAGAGAACTCGCATGTTTCAAACAATATTGCCGTCTATCGCTTCCTGTATAAGTTTATTCCCTTCGACAATACCAATTTTATCGGGAAGGGCTGCATTCAATTTGCTGCCACATGTGCTTAAATGCATAACGGTCATAGAAAAGAACATTGAACAACAATCAAAGACTTTGACGCCAACTTTTCCAATAAATAGCGGGCGGTGGACAATCAGAGCTACTAATACTTCGAACACCTCTGCTAGTGGCACCGACCGTTTTGAAGAAGAATATGTTGTCAACCTGGAGGCCTCAAAATTTCAAAGAGGTGGTCAATTTTTGTTTGGAAGCGGCACAGGCACAACTGGCGCATCGGAAGGTAAAAGTGTATCCATACATGGATCGTGCAGAGGAAATATAATCTACTTCGTGGAGAAATGGCTAGATGGTTCAAATTCAAATGAATCGCCAAGTTTATGTACAGTTGAAGCTAGACTTCACCTTGACGGAACACAGTTTGAGGGTAAATATCAAAATGGCAACCACGATACATCTGGCATGATTGTTGGCATTCACGAAAGTAGGATCAGCGTCAAACCAACAATTTCGGATGCTTTCAATTCAAGTGCCCCTTGGGAAGCAGGCTTACAGGAACATCTTGTCCAATGTTCCTATCTTCTTGGCCTGGCCGTTGGTCATTTGACTCTGATTCTTGATCGTGGAGCTCCCACTCGGGATATTCATCAGCATGATAGTACTTCTTGTCATTTGATATCCAAGCGCAGGTCAGACCTTTCGAAATTGCTCATTTCTTCGCCTATCTTAACCAGAGGTCTAAGTGATGACAATCTTGAAAACTCCTTCTCGCGCATGGAAGATATTCGGGAACTTTACAGAATGGCGGAAGGAAAGCTCGATTCCTCGAGTAGTCAAATTATCTCATCGTGGTATAATGAGACTAAGCATTCACTGTCCGTGATTCTCGAGAGCGAAGAAAGTATTCTCGATAGCGAAGAAAGTGATCTCACCACAAAAATCTCGATTAGTGATGATGATTTCGACCGCATTGATGCTCTAATGGTACCTCAAGCTGGAGGTCTTGGGTCGTTGTCGTCTCTGCACTCTTCGTATAATGATGCCAGAAAAAGCGTCATAAAAGTTCTATTACAGCATACCGGATGGAAGATAAATCCATCGACCACCATAAAAGAAAGTCATAATGACTTCGTTAGGATATGGAGCTCGGCATTGCAGATCATTGAAGCGAGAGTGAGAAAGTCCATAATGAAGCCAGGTCCAGGAAAGAGTAGAGTAAATGCATGCCAAAGTTGTTGCAATTTTATTCAAATGCTTTCAACATTTTTGCTTGAAATCAGTCATCCCAGTAATCCAACGATGTTTTCACCGGATGAATTCAAAGAGCTTTATCAAGACATAACGACGAAAGATGAGCTATCGTATCTCAGACGAAGCATGGAAGAGCTGTCTCAGAAAGGCGTCCTGAAGTTGATAGGGCTCAAAACTATCAAAAGTATTATCGGTTCCAGGAGCTGTTCTGTATCCACTCGTGAGACAATGTTAATTGGATTCCATCGCCTCATGGACCAGAAGTATTCTACTCAAAATTCTATCGTGGAACCGAAATTCACTCTCTCGGGATCTTACGGTATGTTGCAGCGGACTGTTTTATATATTATAAAAGACACATTCTTTGAAATCAAGGGTTTGGCTAAAGAAGTATTGGAAATGTCGAAAACAAGCCAGAATGACGCTTTCTTGCATCCCACCGTTCAGTCGCTGCTTTTGGCCATGTTTATGTGTTTCTTTTCACCTATTCGTAACTACGAAGAAATACTGAACGATAAAGTCTTGTGGGACCTCATGAAGTATGTTTTTTCTAACAGTCTTCATGACCTCAAAGATAGAGACCTCAATAAAAGAGAATTCAGTCAGTCTACAATGCCAAATCTATCCAAGTGGATTTTGACGTCATCCTGCAAGCACACCAATCTAGATCTTTTGCAATCCTCAGTTAGCTTGTTACACGCTATACTATTCCAACTACCCACTAAATGCACAGAATTTCCACAAATCGTGACAAAGCCCCTTTCTTTATTGAAAACTGAGATTTTGTATGCCATGAAGTGTCTTCAAGAGAAGGAGAAAGAGATTATTAGTGAGCACAAGTATCAAATTGCTTCACTTGAATGTGATCGATGGAACGGTATTGCAAAAGAATCTCCACTTCGTGAAGTTAAAACATCTAGCGTGAACACAGGAGACAAACTTTCTATAGGTTTCCCCGGTGTGCAAGGTTTACGAATTATTTCGTTGTCAAGTTATTTAAGCCATCTTTTCAATGCTTTGAACACTTTCATCGGGAATCAGAACAATCAAACCGAATTCCATGATGATATTCAATTTTTGAAGCATCTTATTCATTTCGTGGTTCGGCCTGAATTATTAGATACTTCGAGAAGGTTAAGAATTCGAATTCTGAGGTTGTTGAGAAGAGCGCTTTGCAATTGTGCTGCTGATAAGGAAATTGTGTCTTCTTTGATTAATCATGTGAGCAATGCCCTCGAAAGTGCCTCGCATGGAAATGATTTTTCCAGCGCCGACGCAAACGACTGTATGGAAGCGAAGGAGACAATTTCACTCATTCGGTATCTTTATTCCACTTCGTACGAAAATAATGTCGGAGATATATCATGGCAAGATATGATTCTAGATACATATATGCAGAGCAGCGAAGAAGCAAAGGCTTCCTTGTGCGCTATCTTTGGAGGAATGCCAGGATTGATCGCTCCTGGATCTTTCGTTCTTTTGAAACCCCTCGCTGCGAAGAATCTCCAAACAACAACACATCTCAAGTCGAGTTCTGAAACACGGTCTGTAGGAGGCAGCTTGTCTCCTGTAGCAGGTTGTGGGATCGAGGGAATTGTGTCTGGTCTATGTAGAAAAGAGGCGAAGGGAGGAATAATTTGCAAAATTGACGAAACGACCTCAACATGTGAAGTAGTATTATTCGAAAGGGAGGATAACTCATCAACAATGACTACTGATGAAAGCATTTCCGTTAGGGCGATGAGAGTCCCCTTTTCTGATATTACTGCAGCTGACGAGATCGGATTCCTATTTGATGAAACCTTCCCTGTTTCAAGCATTGGAACGGAGCCTTTACACAGTCATCTTCTCGGAGTTTTGTCCGACCTCAACAAGCCTCGCAACAATTTTGATGAAACAGTATCAGCTGGCAGTGAGGAAGCTGAAGGTACTAGTCACTCTGCCTTAGCTAGCTTCTTGAGGAGCAACATTTTAATCCTTTCGGACCCATCTCTAATTCGCAAATTTGTGAAAGATGAAAAGTCCAGGGGTTGTTTGTCAAAAATACTGGAGCTTGCAGCTTTGACTTCGCTGGATAGTAAGTATCCCGTAGCCAAAAGTGTACGCGGTCAAAGTTTGAAAGCTTTGCCTGAGTTTGAGGCTCGGTACTGGCATTTGAAAAGCTTAGAGGCTGGAATTCGGGAAAGGAGAAATGCGATCATTTCCTCCAAGGCGAAACTATGCGAAATATATCAAGACATAAACCATTCTGAGGATGAACCTGGCACTGAACCTTTGGAATTGAGGGTAGACGAAAATATTCCAAGTTCGCAAGACGTTTCTAATCCTGATTTTATCAGGGAAACTAGTGTTGAGAGACGAGGCCAGATAGCTGAATCAACAGAGAACGAAAGTATTTCAGGATCACACAATGATGCCAGTGAAGAGGACGACGAGGATGACAATGATGAGGAAGAAAACGATGCCAGTGACGATGACGGTAGAAATCGCTCGGAGGAAAATGAAGAGTTGGCGCACCTTCGTGAGGCAGCAATTGTTCAAATGCTAGAGCTAGGATTACCCCGTTCCTGGTCAGAATATGCATTGCGCAGGGTTGGGGGTACGAACATTGAAGCCGCTGTGCATTTTTGCCTAGAGAGAGGTGGAGATATGGAAAGGCTGCTTACTGAGGACCACGAAAGAAGCAGAGGCCCTGCAGCAGGTAGTATCCGGAGAAGAAATACTCCGGGTGCGAGTCAATTACTGCAGCAACTGATCGAAATGGGATTTCCACCGCACTGGTGCACAGAGGCATTGGCTGCAACTAGACAAAACGTGGATGAGGCCCTCACGTGGATACTAACCAATGGTGAAAGATTAAGTGCTCTTGATGAGGGTGATAACGATGCAGACGATGACAGTAACAGCGAAGGTGGCGAAGAGAATGAATCAAGCGACGACGATGTAGATGCAACAGTTTTATCAACAAAAACTAAAGAGGAAGATACCATGAAAAAGCAAGATGCAGAAGAAGATTTACGGGTGTGGCCAGATACACTTGTGTGCCCAGTGCGCTCAATATCTGGAAGAGCAAATATTGATCTCAAGACTTTAGATGTCGGCGGACTTCCTTCAGGTGGGTTTTCATCCGTTGGCACGAAGGGTGTGCTTTTGACGGAGGGCAAGTGGTATTATGAATGTGTTCTCGTCACATCAGGATGCATCCAAGTCGGATGGGCCGATTCTTCCTTCTCAGGACATTGTCAGGCCGATCGTGGCGATGGATGTGGAGACGGACCAAGTTCTTGGGCGTATGATGGCTGGAGAAGATATCGGTGGCACAATAATGCCACAGAATGGGGATGCAGGTGGCAAGATGGCGACGTTGTTGGATGTTTAGTTGATATGGATCGGAAAGAAATGAGCTTCACTCTTAATGGTCGAGGCGAAGAAGTGGGGATGGGTTTAGCGTTTTCTCCTAATGGATTCAAACCATGTGGTGGAGTATACGCTTGCGTTAGTTTCAACAGGCGAGAAAAGGTTCGTCTTGTGATAGGCGGGAGTGAAAAGAATGCGTTTCATTTCGCCCCCCCTGCTGGGTACAAGGCTGTAGGAGAAGCTGTTGTCTCTGCTGTCGATGATCTAGACCTTTTATTGGCGAAAGAAAAGATGATCGGTGACACACCGACGGTTTCCGACCGCAAACCTTACATTTGTGACTTTTCTGACACTGAACATGGTCATGAGATTTTCGCTTGGCAGCACCGTTACTATGGGTCCGATGCATCAGTTCATCTTGGGGTCGGGCGTCAACGTCAAAATCCAGGAACTTCGCAGGTTAAGAAGTCACTGAAGTCGTTGATTTATAGGAACGGATCCAAGTCGGGAGGCAAAGGTGATTGTAAATCAACTCTTGATCTCTTATTGTCCGAAGTGTGGAAAACAAGTTCAATTCACGTATCCAAAGGTACTACATTTGAGAAACGACTGGAACTCGTCTTACACGATATTGACAAGTCTTATGAGGTCGTCCTCAATGATGTTGCTGAGGAATTTCGTGACGTTTCCTTGGCTCTCTGCATGTTTTACGCCAGGAAAGTTGTCATGCACATTGCAATTTCCATGTCTTCCTCATTTCAATTGAGTTGGTTCTGTCAAGGTATAGAAGCCGAAACTGCTCGTCGTTTTGTGACTGTACTCGAACAGTGTTGCTCACTCTCCAGTGAAGGATGGGTAGGAGAAGCCGGTACAATGTCAATGGCATCAGAAGCCTTAGGCTTAGCTATTTCCAGCAATGATCGCATTTCTCAGCAGCGCAATTTCTCTGGTTTGATTGAGGGCAGGAAACGTGTCGAGAGCGATGCAAGTAAAATGAAAAATCTTATCACAGGCGCTACAACGCAGGTGCTAAATGTTGTAAACTTGTACGAAACTAACTGCGGTGACTCAAGACTGATCGATCCCTCTAATAATCTTGCCGCATGTGCTGAAGGAGTTTTAGGAGGAGAAGGGGTCGGTGCTATTATTTTTATCAAAGATGCGCTTCAGGCTGCGGTGGTCTCGAGCAAGTCCGTGGTTGATGTCCTCCTTGCGTACATAAGCCGCTCTGTTCGTGTCCTATCCAATATTGAATTTCAAGATGACGAATTAGGAGGTGAAAAGACAGCTGGCATGGTAAGTCTTCCGCGTACGATGTTTGTTCTCATAGTTGCGTGCTTTCTTAGAACTCATATTGAATATGGTACTCGTTACTATGATTTCTCGTAACCACAGGATGCCGCTACAGAATCTTCAGACTCAGTTCATACTTCACCACATGAAAAAATAGAAGAAAGAGAACCTGATGCTAGACTTACTTCATTTCTTACTGGTCTACTTATAAGTGGACCAATCTTGAACTCATCCTATGGTGATGAAATAAGTCAGACAATAGCAAATTCTCTCTGTGAAGCTTGGACGACCGGATTAATATCACAGTCTGTCCCATGGCGAATGATCAGCGCAATGACAATAACTTCTTTGTTGAATATTTGCCCACCTTCTTGGGATATTCAACCGTCAAAAATAATCCCGCTGCGTCGATTCTTTCGACGATTGAATTCAATCACATCTCGAAGAATATGGGCAGAACGAGCAGCATTGCCAGTTTGCTCTAGGTTTTTACAATCTTTGATTGATCTTCAAAGTAGTGTCAATCGCTTCCCGTCACTATACGATACGTTGCCTGATGTAATATCTGTTGATGCAGCTACTCCATCACCATTGAAATATCAACTTCATAGTAACATGGACGATTTTGACTTACACAAGAGCTGGGAGGCCAATGAAGGATGGGTGTGCTCTGACCGTAGTTGGGAAGTCTGGACTGGCGCAATTGAATATTTTGCGGTCGGTTGGTCTGCCCCTCCGCGAACTGCAGTTAGATCACTCATGGACGGAGGGGACGGACCACCCTTGCTTCGAGAAGGCTGTACCGTACTTCGAGGCTTAGATTGGGATGATGATGGTAGCGGCACCTTGACAGGGAAAGAAGATGGAAAGGAAGTTTACGATTTAGAAAAGTCTGAAAGAAAGAAAACGAAAAGAAAACGACAGAAAAGCTCAATCGAGTCATCTTCAAGTCCGGAGGGCCAAGACTCAGATGATGGTGACAATTCTCCGCCTGAAGAACAGGAAACAGATAAAGTGCCTGAATCTTCACCAACTAACGAATCAGCCAATAAGAAAAAGAAGCTTCCGTTGCCTAATTTACCTTTGGGGAGAGTCATTAGTATTGAACCTTGGAAGGGCGTTCCCGGAGTAGCTCGCCGCGTGCGCTGGGACTTAACCGGTGAAGAGAGTATCTATAGGTTTGGGGCTGATGGGGGAAAGTTTGATATCGTTCACGTAGAAGTCAATGATAAAGCTACACGAGTTGTGAAACGGCATCCTCATAGTGAAACTGCAGAACAGTGTGCAGTGCGCCATGGCTTTGGTGTTCCTAAGACTTACAACATCCTACTCCGTATCAGAAAATCAGAAATTGTGCGTGAGGAATTCGACGGTGAGATCGAACACATCTGTGATGGAATTTTAGAACTCCCAGACTTTGGAGCTGGGATTGAAGTTTCTTGCAGATTTCATGAAGACGGTGCCGTGACGATTACTGAAGGTGATCTCATATTTGGAACGAAAGATTCTGGTTGGGAAGCCCGATTTGGCCAACCAACTTTCGTGCCAGGAACTAAGACTGTGTTGAGCGCCACAGCCGTGACGACCTCTCCATTCTTGAAAGAAGATGGAATCCCAGAAGACGTTTCTGCTGATCTTTCCATTTACGAAGAACTCCTCGGGAGCTCAAGTTTTTCTGTCAAGTCCCTAAGAAATCGTGATAATGGTGAAAGAGTGAGGGTCGCAAGCGAAATGCGATTAGTTCGAGGCAAATGCTTTTCTACAGACAGTGAAGGTCACAGTACAGTTCTACCTCCTTTATTATTTGATAGTGATTGGCATGCGCCTTCGTTGTCCGTATCACGAGATCAAAGGACAGTTACATGTGCTTCTGCTGAAGGGAGAAGCACCGCGTTTTTATCAGCTGGATTTAGCAAAGGAGTTCACTACTGGGAGGTGAAAATCGAACAAGCAGATGTTGGGAGCGTCTATATCGGCGTGGCGGAGAAACCAAAATCAAGCACCTCTGGAACCTCTTCTTTGAATCGGTGGCTTGGTTGGGGTTTTGTGAATTTCCGTGCTACTTACAATGAAGGATCTGAGAGAGTTTATGGTTCGCATTGCCATGCAGGAGATACAATTGGTATACTACTTGATTGCGATTCTGGAAGATTATCATTTTTCTTCGACGGCGTCAAGTATGGTGAGCATATTCTAAATGATTTGGGTTGCGCCTTTGAAAATATTTCACCATTCGGCTTCAACGCTGATGGATGCGGCGGCGGCGGCGCTGGGCAGGGAGCTCCTAGCGGAGAGGGTGGACGTGGAGGAAGGTATCCAGCAAATGGAACTGTTCGACCAAAGGCCTTATGGCCCGTTATCGGTTTACGACACCCCGGTGACCGTGTCACTATTTCTCACAAGTGGATGACGAATTATGGTGTAGATGGGTCAACAATGTTGCGGAATGCATTACTAGTTGACGAGGTGTTGCAGAGTTATGGCACTTCTGATGAAGCGATCAAGGTTGCGGTTGCCAATAATACCCCGCAAAGTTCACAAGAACTCCCCAAGTGGCTGGTGCAGGAATCATTTCTCGAGCTAAAGAGGTGGGAAGAAGGAAAATGGAGTCGTATCGAAACTAGAGCTAATGGTCCCATGAACCTTTCCAGTTTTGGGCTTAATATTGATATTGATGTCTCTCCTTTCGCATGCGCTGCTGCTTGCGCGTCTCTGGGATTGAAGTTTGTGATCTTGCAGGGAGATAGAGTATCGATAAAACGAAGTGCTGGGAGAATCCTCGAACTCCCTGAAGAAGCCGTGATCCTTGGCTCATTCTTGGGAAAACTTTGGTATAAGATTGTGTCCCAAAAGAGTGAAGGAGGAAGTCTCAAAGAGGGTGGAGGCAGAGCGTGGTTTTGGGACGAAAGCGAAGTAGCTGATGGAGGTTTGCAGCTTCTGGAATCTAAACCTGTCAATAAAATTGCCATGCCTCTCCTTGATCGCTTCAAGTGTACAGCAAGCTTACGTGTCACTTACTCATCTGGTGCTGTCATGCGTTCTGACATTGAAATACTTGAGAATGTGTCTCAAAATATTGGTGTGATTCCTTATGAAACAGTCATACCCCGTGAAGATATCATTGAGCGCAGAATGAACTCTAATGGTCTAGTACGATTTCTCGTGAAATATGTCCCTGTTGGGATAGGCTGGATAAGTTATCGTATTCGCGGTGGAACTGAAGAATCTGTGCTTGAGCTAGTAGATGAAAAGGATTCAGAGGCACATGCTGATCCCTACGAGTATGCAAAGTTGTGGTTCGAACAATATGAAAAGCTCGCGGTTACAAAAGTCGATGGGAATTCAAACGCTAAAGAATGTTGGGCGGTTGAATCTTTTACTGAATTCCAAGACTTATTGAATGACGGCATTGTTCCAGGTTTGACTTGTCGCGAGTCGGATTCATTACTAAGCCAGATTGTCACATCAATAGCTGATCATACAGTCACAGGTAGCGCTTTGAACTGCCCTTACGAATTCTTTTGCCCTGCTATATTTCATGCTCTCAAAGCTCATGATAGCTTACACCAAAGCGACGTTCTTGTGGACTGCTTAAGCCCCCACTCTGCATCTCACCAAGCAGCAGCTTCAAAGATTGGTGTGTTATCGAGGCAATTTCCTCCAATGAAGGCTTTGCTCGCTCGTGTAGCCATGTTGCGAGCCTTGAATAGGAGAACACAGTATGCGATGCCGTTGTACTCCATTCGGCCACCCCAGGAAGATAGCGGTATCGTGGGTGGACTAGGTGGCTTTGGGGCGTCTGTGGAACGTCTCGGTAAATCGAGGCATTCTGCATCATTTGACAATGTAAGAAGTTTTTCCCACTTTCGAGCTTGTTTTTATTTATTTATTTCTTTTTCATTATTTCTTTCTGACATTATGTTCTTTCTGACATTATGTTTCCACTCTGACGCTAAAGTGGGTCCAGACATCTTCTATAGGGAGGCGAGTCCGGGAATGTAGAGAATTAATTTTCACCAGTGTCAAGAGAGACATACTGAACAGCATTGTAGAGGTTACAACCACACCGACATCTTTGTCACATGATGAATATGAATTACCACGTGACATTAGAACCGTCCGAGTCAACAGATTGAAGGCCAGAAAGGCGATTGAAGCTAGTGAAAAAAATATGAAAAAAGAGAATACCGTTTTCGGTCAACTCCAAACAGAGCTTCGAGGGTGGAGCGGTAGTGCGTTACGTCGCGGTTACATCGCTAAAGGACACGGAGGACAAAAGCGTGCTTTCAAAGTGAAACTTATTGGCGAGGGAGTCAATGATTATAGTGGTCCTTATAGAGAGGTCTTCACTGATGCTATGCGAGAAGTTAACCGGACAAGAGATTCTTTAGAAAGTGTACTTGGTATTTTGAAACCCAGCCCAAATAATGATATTGATGTAGGTGAAAATAGAAACCTAAGTGTGTTTGTTTCCGTTGAAAAACACGACGTTGAAGAAAAATGCGCGGATACATATCTCAGTGATGAAGAAAGTATCATCAGAAGTCATTATTCCAGTCATATTATCGCGAAGAGTGAGCAGATTCGAAACCAAGAGGATTCCCTTGCTTTCTTAGGGAAACTTGTTGGAACAGCAGTTAGGCATGGGATACCGGTGGATCTGGATTTACCTCTAGGCACAGTCTGGAAGCGTCTTTGTGAAGAAGATGCCAGTACTCTTGAAAGTCTGAAAGAAATTGACTTGATTGAGTATCGTAGATTAAAGGAAAACGCAAGCTCAGTTGGCAATGGATCGCCTCTCTTAATGAAACAACAGCGAATGTTCAATGCATTCGCAGAAGGACTATCGGGTATCTTACCTGTCGAAGTATTCTCCATTTTTACAGGTGTCGAGTTGAGAGATTACTTCTGCGGGAATAAAGAAATTGACGTAGAATTACTACGCAAGGTTGTAGAATACGAGGGGTACGAGGAAGATGATGCCGTCATCGCCTACTTTTGGGAAACACTGCGTGAAATGACGACCGATGAGAAGAAACTATTCCTACAATTTGTCTGGGCAAGAAGTCGGATGCCTCTAAAAGAGAGTGACTTCGATGCTCCATTCAAAATTCAGAAAGGCACCCAAAACTCCAGCGCACTTCCCAGCGCTAGTACTTGTTTTTTCAGCTTGTCACTTCCAGAATACGAAAGCAAAGAAATATTGAGAGAAAAACTCTTGTTCGCAATTAATAACGTGACTACTATGGAGAGTGATTACGTCACCAACGATGTCGAAATTGGGGAAGGGTGGCGTGATCTGTAAATGGAAACAATGATACTAGATTGTACATAGATTATTAAGTGTATCACTGTACTTGTACATAGATTAATTGTACCACCATCATGTCTATCCTTTTTACAATTTGATCAATACCGGTACTACACATGTATTGGAGACCTATTTTAAAAGAATAGATTTGTTTCACTACGTGTGTACCTAATATTCGCCCATTTCAAAGCTCAAAGCTCTTCCACTTCTTCGTCTTCTGGTGTCCATCCTGTAGTGATTACTTCCCCCTCTATCGCAGGTCCATACCATTTAACGCTCTCTTTCAATCCGCACCACACATGCTCGCATTCGGGCTCCTTCAAAGAGGTACCAACCACGGCCAACTGCTCAATGTCATCATCATAAGGCGGAGCGTCATACTCTTTCCACTCAGGAGGGACTGCATAGTGCCCTTCAATATTCTTCAATGCACCATCCCAATTATTTTTAGGGTAGTAATGTACGAAAATACTCGAATACCAAGATCCTACGAATTTATGCGGTCGTCCATGGAAACATTTGCTGGACTGGAACATGGATAAGTAGCATGGTGAGAGTCAATTTTTAAGATCACTGAGGCACGCAAAGTACAAGTACTGAATTTCCAATCCGCAGCAAATCTTCAAATCCCACCCACGTACCTCATAAAATAACATATCTCCGTTTGCTAGGTAGACTTCATTAGTATTTCCCTGGAAATCCTCAATCACAATGGGCCATGGTTCGGCGTCCTCGCTACGATCAATGTGCAAAATGCACGAAATGACATGCGTATTTGATTTATCCACATGCATCAAAAGTCTTGAATTATTCTGGTACAGACGTAGGCCATATGCAATCGCTCCTTCCAACTCAACTCCCGACCATTCCTCATGCATGGGTTTCAGCTCTTTCAGAATTTTTGCGTTCAACTCATCATTTTTGATAAAGAGCGGTCTAGCGCCCATCTCAGTTTCAATTACGTTTATTTTGCCCTCCATTGGCGCATTGTCGATATTGTCTCGAATTTTTTGCTGGAGTTCTTCGACGAGATGTTTGGGTGCCCTGGTAAGTCCCCAGCTGCAGCAAAGGGCGAAACATAATTGTTGGCATTCGCTGACATTACACATACAAGTAACAAATACATTCGACATGAAAGACTAGTGCAGTGACTGTCCCATCACAATTGCGCACTTACCCATTCTCAGTAAAGTTGTGAGTCGTCAAGGCACTACCCATTGCTTGAACCCAACCATTATATTTTTGGTTGTTGTCTTCTATTCTAGCAATTTGTTTAAACCTCCTGTCATAGATTTTCTTCCATCCTTCGGTATCAGGGACTAGCTTCTTCAGGGGATATTCGTACCCTCGAGCATGGTATTCTCCAAGTCGCTCTTCTTCAGACATTGCCTGAGCGGAAGATAGGAAGAGGGCAAATGATAATATTGGCAGGAAATACTTCATGATTGAGAGAGACCTGGTTGAACAGCGAGCAACGCAAGGCTGGAGAATTACTTTATGAGAAGGATTGAGGTTGTGATGCTTGCCGAGCTTGCGAGATAACGTTCAAACTTTGGTACAGTACCTACAGTACGTACAAGCATTTGTACTACAAGTTCCGTATCATCAGACCTCCCGCCGTTGATAGGGCCTTCTCCTTCCTTTCAAGAATGGTGTTGTGTTTCGGTTTTCGATCTTTTGTTTTCAAAGTTAGTTTGAGTTTGAGATATTTTAATAAATAAAATAAAAAGGGGAAAGGAAGAGAAAGAGCGTCAGTCAAGGCATTCAAACACTAAAATTTTCATAAGTTTGTGCGTTCTTTGACTGACTCAACCAAACAAAAGGCCAAGAGTCCAACTTCAGAGACTAAGATTCGCTCGCGACTGCTCCTTTGCGCAAAATCATGCGCGGATGATCTTAGCATGAACTTAGAAGAACTTAGAGCACAATTGAGCCACCGCGCCCAACTCCAGAGATATGAAGAGGGAAGGGGACCCCCAGACAAGGAGTTTCGCCCGGGGGGCCGAAGATCTTTTGATTCCTGGCAGGTTGGGGTGTCCATTGATAGTTT
>Ga0115005_10002936_pt1 | contig 13554 bp, 10 predicted proteins | sample ArcOceMetagenome_FD_87163 | JGI IMG/M metagenome (GOLD analysis project Ga0115005, IMG submission 87163) | Marine eukaryotic phytoplankton communities from Arctic Ocean - Arctic Ocean - Greenland ARC118M Metagenome | ecosystem: Environmental > Aquatic > Marine > Oceanic | place: Arctic Ocean... | reverse complement strand
TTGGTTTTCAGCTTCTTCCTGCTCGCAAAAAAAACGCAGAATGTCTTCTTTGCGTTTCATGGCGTCGTCATAGCCACATCGAATCAGTTCTCTGCAAAAACCGCGTTCAAACAGCAAATAACTCAACACACCTGCGCCACTTTTGTGTGTACTGCCTGAGCCTTTTAGAAACATGCGCAAGCTTTTTGGCAGCTCACGTGCGTGGCGTGCAGCAATATCATCAATGGATTCACTGGGGTTGATCTCTAAAATCTCCACGGGGCGCAAATTGATTTGTTGGCTTTGCATGATGTCTTCGGGGATTTTACTGATGGTGTTATTGATGCGGGTCATGCGCTCTACATCGCTCTCCATGCTATCGAGGAAAGCAGCGTTAAACATGTGGTTAGTGATTTTCGCCATGCTTGGGTATTGCTTCATTTGTTCACGTGGCTTGCGCTTATGGGCTTGACCACTCACACCAATGACTAAAATCTTATCTGCACCTAGGTGCAAAGCGGGACTCATGGGGGCCAATTGGCGAATGGCGCCGTCACCAAAATATTCACGATTAATTTGCACCGCTGGGAATACTGCAGGGATCGCTGAAGACGCCAATAGGTGGTCAGCATTGATGCGAGAACGTATGCCTATGCGACGCAGGCGCTGCCAGTTTTTGATGGTTTTATGACCTTGAAAGAAGCTCACTGACTCACCTGAAGCGTAACCCGAGGCCGTTACACAAAGGGCGTGTAAATCTTGGTTGTCGATGGCCTTTTGAATGTTTTCAAATAAGATCATTTTTTTTACAAGCTGGCGCAAAGGGGCGTTATCCAGCAGCGAAACGGGTTCGCCTGCTTTATAGCCAAAAAACGTATTTAAAAAGAAGGTGCTGGACCATTTTAAAACGCTCAGAAAGTCACTGCGGAATATTTGGTCACAACTGAAGTTTTTCCAAATGTGCTCAAGGCGCTGAATGCCTTGGCGGTAATGGCTGGCGTAGCTGGCGAGAGCCACCGCATTAATGGCTCCGGCACTGGTGCCGCTGATGATATGAAAAGGATTGGGCTGATCTTGGGGTAAAAGCCTAGCGATGGCTTTAAGCACGCCAACTTGATAGGCGGCACGGGCACCCCCACCTGAAAGCACCAATCCTATTTTTTTTTCGTCTGTTTTCCGTATCATGGGGGCGCTTATCTGTTAGTCCGTGAACACGTGCGAATATATGTTATTCGCTAAGTATAGTTCATAATAGCGCAATTTAACTGAGGCCATTTTATGTTTACCGGAATTGTACAGTGCGCGGTCAAGATCGATCGCATTGAAAAGAAAACAGGCCTTTGGACGTTAAGCCTGACGCTACCTGAGGCGCTCATACCGGGCTTAACCAATGGTGCAAGCGTCGCCTTGAACGGTACGTGCCTAACCGTCACCAGTATCACAGGTTGCATGGTGACCTTTGATGTCATGATGGCCAGTTTGAATTTGACCAATCTTCAGTTTTTACAAGAAGGTACTTTGGTAAACGTTGAGCGCGCCGCGAAATTTGGTGATGACATTGGTGGTCACCAGTTAAGTGGGCATGTTCATAGTGTGGTGAAGGTTGTTGAGATTGAACGACCAGAGAATAATTGCATCGTGTGGTTTGAACTAACCGATGCCATTAAGCCTTATGTGTTCGATAAGGGCTACATTGGCTTGAATGGTTGCAGCTTAACCATAGCAAATGTGAAAGAAGACCGTTTTTGCGTGTACTTAATACCTGAAACCTTGAGTGTCACCACGTATCAAGATGTTGCCGTGGGTGACGGTATTAACCTAGAGATTGATAGCCATACTCAAGCGGTGGTTGATACTGTTGAGCGCATGTTGAAACAAAAGAATCTAGTTTAAGCATCCATAAAAAAACACGCTCAGGCGAGCGTGTTTTTGCATGGGCTTGTGAGATTACGAGTGGCTTTTATGCTTGGTTCTTTAAATACTGCACAATATCTCGCGACTCATACATCCATTGAACCTGGTTGTTTTCATCTGTGATGCGCAAACATGGCACTGTTGAGCGCCCACCGCCTTGGATCAGATCTTGGCGATTACTTGGGTCTTTGAGTGTGTTCTTAAGCTCCACTTGAACTGGCAGGTTACGCATTTCGCGCAATACCATTTGGCAAAATGGGCATTGATCATAGTAATACAGGGCGTATGACGACATGCGTTCGATTAGCTCCTTTATAGTGAATTAGTAATGTTAGACCAGATTATACTGTTTTTGATCAGTACCTTGGCGAATATTTTTTCAGCCTTTGCCGGCGGTGGTGCTGGTCTTATCCAATTACCCGTATTGATTTTCATGGGTTTGCCATTCTCTGTGGCGCTGGCGACACACAAGGTAGCCACGGTGGCACTGGGGTTGGGTGCGACGATTCGCAACGTAAAAGAAGGTCACACAAGCTGGCGATTGAATCTGTTTATGCTGGCTTGTGGCATTCCAGGGGTGATTTTAGGGGCTTATGTGATCATCGGGGTGAATGATCGCCACGCGGAGATTGCGCTTGGCTTGATGACGTTAGCCTTGAGTATCTATTCCATCTTAAAACCCAACTTAGGGTTAGAGCCTTCTGATAAAAATCGTCACGCCATGGGGTGGGCGCTGGGTGGATTAGGGCTTGCGCTGATTGGTTTTGCCAATGGGGCCTTGTCAGCGGGCACGGGGTTATTTGCCACCATGTGGCTGGTGAAATGGTTTGGCCTAAATTATAAGCAAGCGGTGGGGCACACCCTAATTGCGGTTGGGTTATTCTGGAATGCCAGCGGCGCCATTACCATGGGGTTGTTGGCCACTATTCAATGGGACTGGCTGGTTGCACTGGTTTTGGGCTCGTTAGTGGGCGGTTATGTGGGCGCCCATTTTGCCATTAAAATGGGTTCAAGCTGGATTAAGCGCGCCTATGAGGTGATCACCCTGATTGTGGGTATTAAGCTGATTATCGGTTAAATCCCGCTAGGGGCCTGAAGTTTATGTCGGCATATGATAAAGTGCGCGGCGAATTCACTATCACCCTTTGGGTGAGCTTTTGGAAACATTATGAAATTAGATACACCTGCTGAAAAAGTTAGTTATTTGATTGGTCGCCAAGTGGGTGATCAGCTTAAGGGCAGCCAGTTTGAAGGTTTTGCGATCGATGGCGTGCTTAAGGGTATTCAAGATTCAATGGTTAACGCTGAGATGCCTTTGTCTCAAGAGCAAATCGAAGAAGCCTATCAAGTGATTCAGGCTCAAATGCAAGAAATGCAAGCAAAAGCGGCTGAAGCGGCTAAGCAAGTGGGTGAAGATTTCCTAGCTGAAAACGCGAAGAAAGAAGGCGTGATCACACTTGAAAGCGGTCTGCAGTACGAAATCATCACTGAAGGTTCGGGTGCGCAGCCTACACGTGAGTCGACTGTTCGTACTCATTATCACGGTACATTCATCGACGGTAACGTATTCGACAGCTCTGTAGAGCGTGGCCAGCCAGCTGAATTCCCTGTAGGCGGTGTAATTGCCGGTTGGACTGAAGCGCTTCAGTTAATGAAAGAAGGCTCTAAATGGCGTCTATTTATCCCGAGTGACCTAGCTTACGGTCCTCAGGGCAGCCAAGGCGCGATTCCGCCACACAGTGCTCTAGTATTTGAAGTTGAACTGCTAAACGTACTGTAAGTTAGCCTTCAAGGTTAAAAGAACGCAAAAAGCGACTCATCTGAGTCGCTTTTTGCGTTTATAGGCCTTAACTTGTTAAGCGCTCATGGTATCCATGGTGCTTTGAAATTGTTGGCGATACACAGCGGGGGATAAGCCTACCCATTTTTTGAATGCGTGGCGGAAGTTAGCCACATCGCTAAAGCCCAGTGCCTCTGCAATATCTTCTGTGCTCATTTGGGTGTTTTGAAGGCAATTAATGGCGTATTGGCGGCGCTGGTTATCCAGTAATTTTTGAAAGCTGGTGCCGGCCTCAGCCAGTTGACGGCGAAGGGTGCGGCCACTGATATTAAAAGCACTGGCAATCATGTCAAAGTTTGGATGATCGGACAGTGAGGTTTTCAGAATCTGCTTTATTTCATCCACTAAAGCCATGTGCTTTGGTTGGAAGTGAAGAGTCACTTGAGGCTGATTATGGGCATATTGTTGCATGGTCAGTCCATCCCGCTCAACGCTGTTTGTTGTTATTAGTGGAGTGACTTTACTGGGCAGGTGTTAAAAGCTCGAATGAAATGAGTTTGCAATAAGCTTAAAGCGCTATGCAAAAGCTTAAAGGTCAGTATTCATGGGGTTTTCATAGGTGATATTTGGCCAAGACCGGTCACTGTGCAGAATTCAAAAAATAGAGTTTTTAAAGAAATTGCACAACAAAGCGTGGGCTTTGGAGGGGGCGTTCAAACATTATTTTGCACGATATTCTGATGGTGACATGCCCTGGATATCTTTAAACGCTCGGTTAAACGAGCTAAGGGTTCGGTAGCCCACATCCAGTGAGATGTTTAATATTGGGCTGTCAGGTTCGCGGATTAGGCGCTCAGCGGCTTCATGAATACGCAGCTGATTTATGTAGTCATTAAAGTTGCGATACCCTAGTGTCTGATTGATCAAGTTACGGGTCTTGTATTCTGGTAGGTCTAATTCAGCGGCCAAGTCTTTCAGTGTTAGGTGTTCGGTGCGGTAGAAGCCTTTACTCATCAAGGTATTCAGCTTATTGGCTTCATTGTGTAAGTCAGTGAAGGTGGCTTTCGCAGGTGAGGGTGACGCTGGCTCTTTTGTTGATGCATCTGGCTTAACTAGGCCAAATAGAACCCCTTGATGAGTGTGTAATAAAAAATACGCACACAATAACGTGACCACACTAATGGATAGGTAAGGTAGCCAGCGACCCACAATATGGGTGTTGGCAGGAATGACCACCAATAAAACACTGATGCCGACACCTATCAGAACCGCTCCTCGTAATTGTCGACGTGACTCCACCAAATCATCAGACCAGCTACCGATGACTGTCCATAAACCCAAAAGCACCATTAGGTACTCGCCATAAGATGGCCAGGTCCATAAAAAAGACATGAGCAGTGGGTCATTTGAAACAACGAAATGGCGAGCAATGGTAGGGGCTAAAAAGGTGTATAAACCGATGACACCAGAAACAGAAAGCACTCTTGGGCGATGGGAGAAAGCCAGTTGGCACAGCACCCAAAACAGCGCCGGTACCATGGTATAAATATCCGCTGCTAATTGCGCCCAGATCCCATCGAGTTGTGGCTCAATGAGAAAGCAGGCGCCTGCAAATAAAATAGCAACGAAGATTTTGGCAACAGTCAGTTGACCATAGTCACGACAGACCACCATGGCCAAGACAGACATAACACCTAAGGCAAAACCAGAAAGCAGTAACAAGCAGACACCTAAATATTATTATTTTTAAGTGCCTGATACTAATGCATGCCCCTTAGTGGCTCAAGAGGCGCGGACGTCTCAATAGAAATAAGCCAGATAGCATTAAAAACCACAAAGGCATTGAGCCGCCACCGCCGGAGCCAAACTTAGGCGTGGTGGGTTCTGAGGTGTTGCGTAGGCTGCTTAATAAAGTGACCGCATGGGTCGTATTTGTAGCATTTATTTGAAGTCTTTTATTGTTATAGCCAGCCTTGATGATAGTCACAGAGAATGTATCGGCTGTATTAGGAAGATAAAAAGATAGTTTACCAAGGCTGTTTGTACTTAAAACGGTATCGATACCTACTTGTTGAATGAGAGAGCTATTGTCGATGATAATACTCGCATTATTAATTGCAGAGCTAGTTTCGTCAGTCACTGTGAAGCTATGCAAAATTGAAGGGTAAATCGTAATATCACTAGAGACGTTTGGATAAGTATTACTTTGTGATTTGACTGTTGTTTCAACGGTCAATGGATAATTCACGTTTTGACTTGTGATATTGAGGCGAGCAGGGTTAGAGTTTGCAGGATCATTGCTCGCTGATATTGATGATACTTTTTGATTATCTTGATTTAAAAAATGAATTATACCTGTGTGGCTTTGGGTTAAATCATACGTTGATCCAGCAGCGCCACCTTCAATTTTAAGGGTGTATTTTTCATTATTGAGTAAAGCGTCACTTGACCACACCAGTCTTAAGGGGCGGTTAATTGTAATGATGACATCTGGGTCATTACCATTACCTATTGTTAGTGTGTAAACGCCAGCAAACTCTCCAGTATCTTTGGGATTAATAAATAAGCCATTACTTTTAGCTTCAATTAAATCATCGGCAGGATTTCCCTCATAAGTGAGTGAGTAGGTGTAGCTACTAGAGTCACTGACAGGTGTTATTTTTATTAAATCACCATTAAAATTACTGTTAAAGGTGTCGCCATTATTAATATTTTTACAGTCAATATTTAAGTAAAAAGAATCATTCGTTACTGTAATAGTTGACCAGCCTATATCTTTAAGTACACCTAAGGCTAGTCCTAGGTCGCATTTATTTATAGTAAGGTTAGGTTCCATTAATTCATCTGGTGATACTTTTTTATCAAAATGACTCACACTACTGCCCTGTTCTAGGGTGCCAGGTGAGTACATCTGAATTCGATCGCCTGTAGTGAATTCAGTGTTACTATCATTGTCAGAAAACCCTGTTTTTATCTTGCTTATAGCAAGATTATTGGCATTTAAACCGTTCCAATATAAATCATTCTCGCTAATAATTGCGTTCTTACGCTTAGTATTATCAGTAACTGATGTGCCGAGTTCATTAAATGTTTTATCTTCGCTTTTTATATAAAGAAAGTTAGAAAAAATATCGTCTAGGTCGGCGATTTTTAATTTAGTATTAGGGTCATAAATCGCGGGTTTTTTTCCTGTTATTGGATCGAATAAGGAGGAGAATCCTAATCCATGGGTAACTTCATGTAAAAGAACAGTTAAAAAGCTAGTTAATTTTCCAGAGTTGTCATCAAAACCATAATACCAGCCACCACCATTTAAGCAGTTGAATGCGCCTAGTCTTGAATTAAATTCCGCCTGAATATCAGAGAAATTCCCATTTTTATCAACTGACAAATCTTTGTTACTTAGTGCATTTGCAAGAGCTACAGGATAAAACGTATCCAGTTCTACGTTAGCAATGTTATCGGACATTTCAAAGGCGATGCTATTTGTGGCGCCAGCACTACCCAGTACAGCTGAGTCCCTGTCACATGCTAAATCACTAAAGCGAGCATCCACTTCAATTACCTGAGGCGAAACCACTTGATAAGAGATAATTTCAGCGGCCTTGATAAACGCTAAACGACGCTGCTCGCCAATGGTTTTTCCATTATTTCCCCCTACGGGCGAAGTGGCGGTTGAAGAGACAAATCCAGAAATAAAGTTTAATTTAATATCCGAGCCGCTGCCTTCAACGGTACACGAGCTTATATTGCTCACATTGGTTGAGCTGGCAGGACAGCTTGCCGCAAAACTCATTGGGCTTAACAAACCAAACGTTATGCTAGTTAAAAAAAAGGTAGTTAGATTATTTTTATTCATTGTGTGGCGTCCGCTGTCGTCTCAGGGATAACGGAATATTCCTTTATTTCAATAGAGCCATCGGCTTTGCGAACTGCCACAGGCATATTGACGTAGCGCCCCGCGTGATTCATTCGAATCCGGCCTTGCTCGTCTTTTGTGATGGTTTTAGGGCCGTGGTGAAATAACTTGTCTTTCACAGCTTGCTTCATTTCGGGTGAAAGATGATCTAGATGGGATTTTTCATCATCCTGAGCGGTTTGATTAGGCGTTTGCGCATGAGGTTGAGTTTGCGAAGTAATGGCAGGCTTTGCGACGGCTGTGCTGACTTGTTGGGCCTGCTCTTCATTATGAGTGATGGACGTATTGTTGACCACAGCCACCTTATTGGGTGACCAGAAAACCCAAATCGATAGAGCAATAACGATGAAACAGATAACAATGACTTTCATAAACTTACCCTGATGTAATGGCCTAAGTTTAAAGGGAATTGATGGGTAGGAATACCTTTTGAGTCTCAAAAAACAAGAAAACGCCTCATAGGAGGCGTTTTGTTATAACAAGCTAGCGTGATTAAGTATTGCGTAATCTTGTGATTAACGGCTTGCACATAAGCAATGAGAGAATCATGAATAACCATGCGCCTAAGCTACCGCCACTGGAGCCTGCTTTGGTCGGTGCATTCGTTACCACCTGGGTGCTTGAATTCATAAAAATATCAAAGGTGAGGCTGCTATTAGAGTTGATATTAAAAATAATACCGATGCCTTCGCTGTGAGTGATTTCAAGGCGCGACACCGAACTGATCGCAAGGTTATGAACATAACTGAAAGTTACCACGTTATTGCTTGTTCTGGTGACAGGAACATTCACTTCGCTGCTATCACCTAGCACTAATGTGAGAACGGGCAGTTCGTTAGCAAAGCTTAAACCTTCCAGCGCGGTGACCTGGCCAGCCAATGTCATTGGGTTGGTGATTTCTTCCATCGTGACCGTCTGCGTCAACGCCAAATCATCTAACGTAATACTTTGATTGCTATAGCCGCTTAAGCTCACCACTGCCGTGTAGTCAGTAGTGTTGCCCGGTAAGGTTAGGCTCAACTGGCCTTGGCTGTTGCTGGTATAGCTAGCTGGCAAGTTATAGGCCGAAAGGTTGGTGGTATTCAGCGCCACATTGGCTCCACTTAAGGCATCACCGTTATCATTTTCGATGATCAGAGTATGAGTACGAGCAGGCTCTAATGTGATACCACTTGAGTCAACGGTCTCATAGGTACTGGTAACCGTTACATCGACTGAAGTACTGGCGATCACGTTACCCACCGCTAAGGTGACACTGGCTTTGTTGAAGCTGCTGGCGTCACTTGAGCCGGTTATATTGGTGACACTGCTATTACCGTTTTTAAAGGTGAGCGTGGTTTCACTGCTGGTCAAGGTGTAGGTCGTAGCGGCCGCGCCCCCTTCGATGTCCAAGGTTTGTATACTTTGGTTGGCTAATAGTTTGGTTGCCGAGAATACTAAGCGAGGGCTACGTACAAAGGTGAAGTCGTAGGTATCACCCGTATTATCGTCAGTAAAGGTCAGTACATATTCCCCGGCAAATTGCCCGCTTGTTGGCATGCCAATAGTCAGATTAGTACCGCTATTGCTCAGAAGACTATCTACATTATTGCCAGCAAAATCTAAAGAATACTGGTAGGCACCGTTAACAGAACTGATATCCAGTACCGTGTTTGAATTGGAAATATTGGTGTTATCGTTAGGCGATAACGTGGTGCTGTTTAAATCCAAACTGGGTTCAGGGTAAACAGTAAAGGTAAAGGTTTCGCTGTCGGTTAATGCGCCATCGCTGACTTGCACAGTAACACTGAAATTACCAATTGCTGCGCTGGATAGGGTCAAGATGGTGCCAGACACAGTGGCCACATTGTTAGCATCGCTGGTTTCAGAATAGGTTAGGGCATTTTCTTCACCATCAGTGGCTGAAAGTGTTACCACTAGATTAGTATTTACCGGAGCGGCTTGATTACCAATGCTGCTTAAAACAGGTGCTGTGTTGGTAATATTGACATTGAAGCTTGTGCTGGTTTGACCAGAATTGCCATCATCCGCTTGAATGGTGACACCCACGGTATTACCCGCATTGGATGAAGCCGTCAGTGTTAATGTACTACCAGAAATGTCGCAGGTTAGGCCCGTGCCGCAGGCGGTGGCGCTGTAGTTTAGGCTGTCGCCTTCTTGGTCGCTGGCGAAACTTGAAAGATTGATATCTACTGGTGTGCCGTAATTAACGGTTTGAGTCGAAATGGTACTCCATTGTGGCGCATCGTTTTGCGCAATCACATTTAAATTAAACGTATCGCTGTCTGTTCCGCCATTGCCATCACTCACATTAATCGTAATGGTATGGGTGCCACCATTGTGATTGGCCGCTGGGGTCATCACAAAATTAGTACCATCGGTATTGATTGAACAGGCAATGTTAGTAGCGCAGCTAGCTACGGTAAACGTTAATGTATCCCCATCAGTATCATCAGCCCAATCTAGACCACCACTGCTGATGTCGATGGTAAGTGCGGTATCTTCGTTGGTGCTTTGATCAACGGCGGTAATGGTTGGGGCGTTGTTTGCTGTTGGTGCTGTAATACTCCAACCTATATCTTGTAAAAGATATAGGGCTAAACCAATACTCAAAGAGCCCTCAGTGTATTCAGGCTCCATTAATTCATTCGGAGAGGCATCTGTATTGAAGTGGCTTACGCTAGAACCGCCTTCAACAGAGTTTGGCGCGTACATTTGTATGCGATCTCCGGAGGTAAATGAGCTCGAACTATCGTTGTCTTGAAACCCGTCAGTTAGCAAGCCAACCGCTTGGTTATTTACATTCGTACCGTTCCACAATAATCCAGTAACACTGACAACCGAATCTGCACGCTGTGCAGGGGTTAATGAAGGCCAAGGGCCATTGTTTAAGTCATACAAGAAATTAGAAAAGATATCATCAAGTCCTCCGAGCTTCGAACCATCGCTTTTATTTACCAAGGAGGAAAAACCAAAACCATGAACCATTTCATGGAGTAACACGGTGACAAACCCTATGTAGTTTGATGGTGGTGAATCGAAGCCGTAGTACCAGCCGTTACTACCAGACAAACAATCCGAATCCCCTAGGTCAGTATTAAACTTGGCGTTAATGTCTGAGCCAGTAGAGTTACCTGTATAGCTCTCTGATGAATCCCCATATGGACCAAGGGCATCAGCTGCAGGTGAAAAGGTATCACTATTGGCTTTATCATTGATGAGACCTACTGGGTACCATGTGTTTGCTGTGATTCCAGCTGGGGGGGTTGGGTAGTAAGAATTTACGGAAGCACCAGCACTACCTAATGTTGCTGAATCGGAGTCACAGGTCAGTGTGTTTGTGAATTTTGCATCCACAATAATCGTTTGAGTTGAACTGATTTGGTCTGCAAGTATTTCTGCTGCTTTGATAAATGACAGTTTTCTTTGGGCGCCTATCGTGGTGCCATTATTTCCACCTGCGGCTGAAATTGTAGTGGTATCTGTGAAGCCAGCAATAAAATTGAGTTGAAATGTAGAGTTACTTCCTGTGACTGTGCAGTTAGAGCCATCAGCTGAGCCTGAACCTTCAGCTTCACTTGAGGCAGGGCAGGCATCTGCAAAGGCATTTGACGAGAATAACAAGGTAATACTTAAAACGGTTAAAAATCGGATCATGGATTACCTGCCATTGGGAATAAGTTGATCTAGTGATTTAACTCACACTATTAAACATACGACACGTGGCGGAACTTGACGTAATAAATTGCAGCTTCTAAGTAATGATTTGTAACTGGATGGGGTTTTATGAATATATCGTTATTTCAGAGACGCTTTATAGAAGAGCGGGTGCTATGAAAAATAGTACAGTTGTTTTATTTGTTTTCGAGAACTTTTGGTCTAGGTATGACAGAATATTCTTTAATCTGAATGGTGCCGTCTGGCATTTGCACAGCCACCGGCATTTGCGTGAATCTATCTTTTGCCGGCATGATAACTGTTCCGTTTTTTAGTTTATAGGTCTCCATTGGTCCTTCTAATAATAAGCTGTCTTTGAGGGCCTGCTGCATTTCAGGGCTCAATTGGTCAAAGTGGGGGTTGCCCGTTTTACCAGGTGCTACGGCAGTTGTTTGTGATCCCTGTGATGCAGCATTGCCACTGGAGTGATGATCATGGTCATGGGAATGTAACGACGCTGCGGGGTCTTGCGAGTTTGTTGTTTTTTCAGTGGCTTGATTGGATTCAACATTATTGTTATCTAACAGAGTGGGCTGCTTTAAAAAATAGCCCACTGTTAACAGCGCCATAACAATAACTAAAACACCTAAAGACTTCATTTTTAATGCCTATCTTGATCAAACCATCTACTCTAAGTTTAGACCCTTCAATTCAATAAACATTGCTAAATTGTGTTTTATTGTTGCGACATTCTTTTCTTCGTCAAGCCACTGGCCTCCGCGGTTAACGGATCTTCTGGCCACGGGTGTTTAGCATAACGGCCTCGGTTTTCTTTTCTAACTTGCGGGTAGGCTTCTTTCCAGAAAAACGCTAAATCTTGTGTCATGGCTAACGGGCGTTGCGCCGGTGATAATAAGTGTAAATTCAGCGTTACCTTTTCTTGGGCGATGGTAGGAGACTTGGCTAAACCAAAGCACTCTTGCAGCTTGGCTTTTACTACAGGGGGTGTTTCGCTGTAATCAATGCTGGCTTTGCGTCCGGTTGGTAGTTCAAAGCTTGTGGGGAATAACGGGTTTAATTGTTGTTGAACATCCCAATCTAAACGGCTGAGCAATGCTTGGCTGTAATCAATACTTTTTAATGCAGTTGTTTCCAAGAAAGGCGCTAACCAATTGTCTTTGTCTTGAATTAAATCGGTTTCGTCAAAACTTAAAAATCGATCAGGCAGAATTTTATTGGCCAGTTGCAAACGTTTTAAGGTTTGCTGGTGGGAATCGTTTAAAGGTAAAAAATCCAACCCTTTTTTCTCGAACTCTTGTAAATAGAATGCATTTTTCTCTGAGTCGCCAGCGGGCTGAAGGGTTTCGTTTAATACCAATTCCCCAAGTTTTAATTGAGTAATGGTTTGCAGCTGCTGTTTGTCATTCAGTTTTAAGGTATGGGTTGGACTTAATTGATCGGCAAATAGGGCTTCTATTTCGTCTTTGCTAACAGGGCAAGCTAAGCGAATGATGCTGTTGGCGTGCTGGCCTTGCTGCTGCGATTGTGAAATATGGGCAATGGCAAGAAAGTCGCTGGCGGCTAGGTGTTCAAGGTGATGGCGTTGGCAACCTAAGCCATTGCGCAGGCGATAGCCGTTACCGCGTTTTTGGGCGATGCGATCAGGGTACGCCAGCATGACTAGGGTGCCGCCATTTTGGCTATCGACACGCTGCACGTTAATGCCGAGCATCTTGGCGAATTTATTCGCCAGCTTTAAAATGCGCTGTGCTTTTTTCTGATTGACCTTGGCGTTTTCAAAAAAGCTGGGGAAGCTTGTACGCTCAAATAACTGCAGGCGCAGGTTGAGGTCGGCGTTTTGTTCTTGAAAATACAGCGGGTCCCCTTCACTTAAAATGGCGGCTAACACGCAGGCGTCATAACCCATATCCATTTTTTGAGCTTTGACGATCATGTGGCTTAAACGTGGGTGCAGCGCCAGTTTCGCAAGGCGCGCGCCGTGCTGGGTGAGCTTCGCGTGCGTTAAAATATTCAGCTGTTGTAATAAATCTTGGCTGCTATTAAACCCTTTTGGGTCGGGCGGGGTTAAAAATACATAATCATTTACATCCAAACTGCCCCATGCGGCGAGGTTTAAACACAGCGGCGCAAGGTCGGCCCGTTCAATGGCGTGGGGGCTAAACGGCGGGCGACGTTTGAAATCGTCCTCGCTGTATAAGCGGTAACAGGTGCCGGCTTGCACGCGTCCAGCGCGACCGGCTCGCTGAATGGCGCTGGCTTGGCTTGCTTTGATAGTGACCAGTTC
>Ga0115005_10002935_pt1 | contig 13558 bp, 13 predicted proteins | sample ArcOceMetagenome_FD_87163 | JGI IMG/M metagenome (GOLD analysis project Ga0115005, IMG submission 87163) | Marine eukaryotic phytoplankton communities from Arctic Ocean - Arctic Ocean - Greenland ARC118M Metagenome | ecosystem: Environmental > Aquatic > Marine > Oceanic | place: Arctic Ocean... | reverse complement strand
GAAGAGCCTGCTCATCATCATTTACTACTGCACATAAATTATGTGCTGATTTCTCCTGCGGGCTGATACGTCTGATGAGATTATTATCGAAATTGGCTGGACATGTCCAACAATATAGCAAGGTGCTGATGGCCGCCACTGCCTGATGGCTGGTGGCCGCCAATGGCTGGTGATCAATGGATGGCAAAGGATGCTCAACATAATGTCACCCTGGCCTGCACCTCAAAAAGCATGTGCTCCAGATTCTGCAGATTGTGACGTGATGTCATGAGGCAATAATAATAGCCACCTGCTAATATTGGCTCTGTACAATGACTACCAGAAGGTGCCTCTTCGATGGAGGCCCCTGCCACACATGAGATGCAGACTGACTCATGGAAAGCCAGGCACACTACAGCACATCCGATCTGCCATAGAGACGATACCTTTGAGGCACATGCTTCTCTGCTGGTGACTTGTCAATAGCATGTTTGCTGTAATCGCAATGGAGGCGGTGGACCATTGCATGGTTATGCAAGCCCTGAATGCCAAGAATCCCCCTGAGGGCCTCCCTGCAACCAGTCCACTCAAAGTCAGCCAATGTGCAGTCAAGCTCCACCACCAGCCAGCTCCTCCTAAGCCGGACCATGTCCTGCACCAGAGCTTTGAAAGCACCCCTGAGCTCATTGATGTCTGATTGCGGAGTGTTGTGGAATATCTTCTCAAGATGATCATTGGGAACCCCCTGTGCAAGCATAGGGCTTGACCTTTGCAATAGGAGCATGCTGGTTTTTACATCGATCTTTATACCTTTCATGTTTTGGTGTTTGCTCATAAGTGCTGGAAGTTCGGGCCATTTCTCAGGAGGCACATCATCGAGCCACACTTCAAGCCCAGGCTGGTCCTTCTGAGTCTTGTGGAGAAAATCTGAGATATGGCTAGGGAAGTCTGTGATCTCCAGAATGACATCTTGGCAAGATGCGATCTCGTTCTTGACATCATCATCTGCCAAAGTCGTAGTGCAATTCACACTAAACTTTGGAGCAATAGCAGGTGATCGAATATTGCACTCCTCCTTGCGCACTTGCAGCTGGAAGTAGATAAAATCTTTCCTCTGAGCAGCTGTCCAATGTTTGAGTACCCCTACGCAGAATGAATGCCCCTTGTATCCCAATCCCCTCAACAGGGATTCATTGCAAAATGGTTGCTGTGCGGCTGGCTTCTCACCGCCAATGGCTGGCTCTTCGGCAATAACGATTGGATGGAGTCCAATCCACAATTTTGATTCTTTATCTGGTTCTCCATAGAGCAAGCTCATGAAATGGTGGTGGTGGTTTTCGCCATTCATGTCAATGATTCCCTCAGCGTCTTTCTCGCCTATGGCACTGATGCGGCCAGTGGAGAGAGGAGGCCCCATCATTGGCTTTGGAGGGACTGCAGTGGTTAAGCTTTGTTGGGCTAGCAAGATCACTTGCTTGAGGTGACAAGGCTGAATTCATGTACCAATGAAATCTATGGGTACCTTCCTTCCAATCGAGACAATCTGAGGAAGAAGAAGTGGGTGGTGAGAGGGAAAACAAAGAAATAGAAAGTGAAAGAGGAATGAGTGGTGGAAATGAAGGGGATGATGAAGAGAACAAATAAAGACTGTGATAATAAAGAAAAATAGAAACAACAGATTGCAACACCAATCCAAAGACTTGGCTTACATTATAAGGTCAGCATGTGGTCCAAGTCCTGTACCAGTAAGTATTTAAATGGATTGGGGCGCAAAGTTTGACTTTGCTAGGCTAGTGGATTCAATCACTTGCTTAATGATGTGACCAGGCTGAATGCTGCATGCACACACCATTGAAATCTAAGGGTAGCTTCCAATCGTGACAAAAAGAAGAAAGACATTGATGAAAAGAGCTAGAGTCATAAAAAGAAAAGAGAACGTGAAAGATGAAGGAATGGTGGGAAGAAGAAGAAATGGATCATGAAGACAAAGAGACAGACATGATAAAGATGAAAACAACACATTGCAACATCAATCCAAAGACCTGGCTTAGAAGATAATGACAGCATATGATCCAAGTCCTGTGGTGGTATGGAATCAAACAATTATGAAGTTCTGAAAACTTGTTTCGTTTGACTCCTGGATGACAATTCAATATACCTGAACAAGGCGGAGAGGATGAACTCAACCTGTCTGCCTTGTTTAGAATGAATTTAAAAAGTCCGGGTAAATCCTCGGAAATCTCAAGGGAACTATTGAAATTGGAAAGTCAATTAAAATCCAAAGAAATTTCGGAATTTACTAACTAATAAAATCCTTGGAAATCCTATGTATAGAATCTCATGAAATCCTGTGAAATTCTTGAAATCATACGTAATTTGAGAAATTTCAAAAAATCTCAAAAATCCTCCTCCTGGTTACTCCCAAGAAATCCACGGCGCAGAAATCCCAGGAAATCAAATGAAATCCTATGAAATCACACGAAATCCCGGCAAATCACAGAACTCCCGGCAAATCACAGAAATCCCGGGAAGTCCCGCTGGGAAATCTTGAAAATCCCGAGAAATCCTTGCCAATCTGTGGAAATATGAAAAGTCTTGGGAAATCTCTAGCATGTACTCAACACCCTAGATCTTTGCATCTTGGGCTGTTGAGGTGCAGCTTGATTATGAATGTGCCATAAGACCCCCCCCATGACATCAACCATTTCGAATCAATTGTCCCCCAGCACCTGTGCGCCACTTGACTAACCAACCACTACGCATACATGCAGTTTGTATGTTTCTCAATGCATGGATAAGCAGGAAGCTGGCCCTGCACCAAACCCAATCTAAATGACATTATGGGTGTGTTCAACTTCCTGGGGAGTGGGCTCCCTGAATGCAGTGTTCTACCAAATGTGTGTATGATTGTGTGTCCTCCTGAGGGTAGCTGTGTGAATAATCTGCTCATCTGCTACTGCATGACACAATGTACTGATTTCCTTTTTGTGCTAACACAAAGTGAGAAGTCTGATGAGAATATTATCAAACGTGGCTGGGCATGTCCAGCAAGAGAGCTGGGCTCTGGCTGGTGGTCTCCAATGGCTGGTGGCTGGTGGCCGTCAATGGCTAGTGACCTGCACCTTGACAGCATGTACTCCAGAACCTGCAGATCGTGAACTGAAGTGGGAGCATGAAGCAATTGACAAAAAAAACAACAGCCACCTGCTATCTATCATCCGCTCTGAACACCTACCAGGGTTCACCAATGATGAAGATTGTCCATGAATACTTCATGATAGAATGCTGAACACCACATGGTAAACCAAATTGCTCTATGGCCCACTTAGCGAAGACCTTGTGAGAGCACATTGTACAATAGCATTTTAAACGGAGAAGGGTGAGAGTGCGGGCCTGGACACAATGTGCGCAAACCCAAATCAGGAGTGGGATGAAATCGTACGAACGATACAGCTCACATACAACCACATTACCACACTCTCCACACAATTCCTTATGATTTGCAGCCCCATTTGATACATGCCAGCATATGGTGTGGCCCCCACCATTTGGACACATTCCTCTGCATGGTGTGGTCCCTGCCTTACATCCCCCATACTGATCTACGAGGGTGACAACATGAGGGCAGTAAAGCCTAGACTGTTTAGTGTAATTGCGAGCATGCAGCTCACCAGATGAAAGATCATCACTCTCATCATCCAAACCATCACCAGGGCCAGCAGGACCCATGGCAGAGTTGTCAGATGCATCAAAAAGTCGTATGCAACCACCACGAATTGCCAATGGCTCAGGAGATGGAGATGTCTGCCGTTCATGATCCTGGGAATTTGTATGATACTCAAATGCAGAGCTTGAAGCTCCACCAGTGGCTGGATGGTGTCTTCTTCCCCAGGGGTCACTCAGCTGCTGGTGTCTCTGTACCAGATTGTCAGGCAACTGCTGGTGCCTCTTGGCCATATATTGGTGAGTCTCTGCCCGCTGCTGGCTTTTCTCCTCCAGGAGCATCTGCTGGCATCCAATCACCAATCCCTCAAGAGATGGTGATGTATTCTCCTCCTCTGCACTGGTGGAGCTGTCATATGCAGCCTGGTTGGGGGGGTAGTAGCCATTAGGAGGACAAGAAAGTGAAGGAGATGTACTCTGCCCTCCTCTGTTCTTCATTATTGGGACATGAGATTGTATGATGAGGTGGGTCTAAAGTCAAGACTTGAGCCAACCACTCACAAGCCAGTTGTTGTCAATGATCCTCGGTAGGTTCCAGCCCATGACTGTGACAAAGCCATTTCCATATGAATGATTCGAATATCAAACTCCAGCTGTCTTCCAATATCAATGTATGTATAGTATGTCCACTGTGTGGGGTACCTTATCAAGTTGCCTCACTGTGTTGAAGTGGGTTCGGCAAGTGTAGGGGGGGTCTCTGGCAGCTTGTGTCTATGTGGCTGCTGCCTGCAGTGCTTTATTGTCACAACCATTTTCAACAATTGTGTTGGACGTTGCATTTCTTCAACATGAATCCACCTTGTTTGCTGTTGTCTAGCCACTGGTCAGTTATCAGGCCATGTTCTTCTTTTCACTAGCCAGGTGTGCTTTCAAATACTTGTGAATAAGCAGGAAGTGATGAGTGAGCTGCACAATACTGAGAAATTACATGTGTCGGGACTTGTAACATTTTCCTTTGATGTGGCCTCTCTTCCCATCTGCTCTGTGTACAATGCCTGTGACTTGCTAAGTGATCCTAGGCTGTAATTCATTTCATGTGCCACTAGACTGGCTGCTCTCACTCACTCACCATGGCTGCCTGCCAATAATTGGCAATTAATAATGGCTAGAAATGCGAGCTGTGCTCACCATGATGAATGCCAGCCTGCCCATGACGAGTCCCAAGAGCTCTCTGACTTCCATGACTGCTCTCTGCTGCTGCTTTCTCCCCTCTGGCTGCTCTGGTGGGATTGTATCATCACCCTGTGGGCCGTCTTTGCATCATTGCACCATGCGCGCTCCCGCTCTGTCATGATGCGCTCGAGTTGCCAGCCTGCTGCAAACACTTCGTGGGCAGTGAAATCATGAGCGATGCCAAGGAGAAATAACTGTGGCCAGGTCACCACCTTGGCCTCTCTCATTTGCATGGGAATGCCATTTCTCCCTATTCTGCAGACGGTGGTGTCACCAATCCTCATGAGATCTGCCTGTCCCATAACCTGCCACCCCTCTTGAGCTCGCATCTTGGCGTACTGCGTGCCTGGCAAATTCATACCTCTCATTCGCTGCCGCTGGCCTACTGTCTTGGCATACTGGCAATGCCAGTGGCCCTTTGAATGTGTGTTTGACTCTGGGAAGTCTGATGGAAGTCTCACCCATCCTCCATCAAACTGCAGGAGCTCTCCTTGGCGACCGAGACAGATGGCGTTCAATAATGTTGCCATGCTTCCTCCAAACACCTGGTCAAATTTGGTCTTGGACATCTTCTGGCCCAAAGTGCTTCTGTCAAATGACGGGAGGTCATGCGCAAAGCGTGAATGTTCAATAACTTTGGGGTCTGAGAGTTTTTCCACAAGCTTCTTCCGGTGCATGATGCTCATGTTGCCAAAATATTCTGGAGGGTGTGCGGGTGTCATTGGTTCATTCCTGCTATTGAATCTGACCCCTTCTGCAACCACAACTGGCTTTTCGAACTTTCGGAAGGGGTGATCCCATTGCCACCGCTGAACCATGTTATGCCAATCAGATCAAGGAAGTTTACTATATTGATACCAATACTTTATGTACAATTTAAACCCAAACTGAATTGATATAATAACTCATTTATTGCTCTGCATATCCTAGTTCCACTGTGTCTCTCTCTCTCTCTCCTAAGAATCCTCACCCCTCCTTTCTGTCAATACATGGTGGTAAGAAACCGCAGAGTGCATACATCTTGCTTGGCATTTCCCAGCCATGTTGGCAAGTCCAAGGCTTGAAATGTATTGCAATACGAAATCCCAAGATGCATGCATCTTGGGATGCTTGCCATGAAAATCCTGAGAACTGGATTCCACATGAACGCATCATGAAACTGAGAAATCCACTGCTGCTTGGCATGTCTTCTGTTGTCGCAATCCTGAGATGTTGATGTGCCTGGCCTTTCCCAACACAGGAGATCCAATACTTGGGAACTCCTGTGGTGGGAACCTCCTAGATGCATACATCTTAACATTGCCGGCCAAGAGAAATCCACTACTTGGGACTGTGCTTGATGAGATACCACCCCAATATGCATTCATTCACAGGCAGGAGGGTTACCTGCCATGAGAAAGGTGAAGCTTGGGATTCCTTGTGACAAGAAATCACAAGCAAGATGCATGCATGTTGTTGTTTCTCTCCATGAGAAAGCTTGGGATTTATCTTTGTGAGAAATCAAAAAAAACATGCATTTGTGGAACTGCTTGATGGGAGGAATCCAATGCTTGGGATCTCCCCATAATGAGAAATCTCAAGATTCATGTATCCCATCATTTCCCACTGTGAGAAATACAATGCTTTGGGTTCCGTGTGTAGGGAAAACCCAAGATGCATACATCTGGACCTTCATTGACATGGGAAACAACGTGTGGGATTCATTGTGGATAGAAGTCCTGAGATGTGTTTATGTAGTGAACATTCTATGAAATCTGGTGTGTGGGATTCCCTACCACCACTCATCATGTAATGTGCATGTTTCAATCCGTGACCCAAAAAGTGAGCTCCACACAAAATCACAATTAAATTCCTCAGAATGGATGAATGTTGCTAGCATGCTGAAAACTTCCATGATGACTTCCATAATTATACGATTGAACCAACTGCCATTTGCCACTGTGATCTCCTGGCTCAGCCACATCAGCCTCCATCAAGATCCTCATAAATGCGTCGACATGGTGCCAATCAACATCGAATCGTACTCCAAGGGCAGGATCAGTGTCCACACTAAGTGGGGCTAGTGATGGGTACCTGTGCTTCTTGTTGTCCTGCTGGGCAGGATGGGTGAAGCTGCCTACCTTCTCACTCAGGTCCTTAAGGAGCTTCTCCTTGGCAGGGGGGCCATGAGGCCTTGCTCCATAGGTCTTCACATTCCCCAAGATTTCTAAAACTGCACAATGGAACTCAAACCCTTCCCATTCAGTGTGGCCAATTGCTGCAGCGCGCTTCTCTATTTCATCTATTGGGGTGTTCAACCGAAAAAGGGACATGATCCACTGATATGGCGTCCTGGTTTGGCCTGTGATGTTGAACCACCTGTGGTGAGGGAGCAGAAGCTGCTCCACCCCCTGCTGACCGCCAGTAAGTGGTGGCATGGTCAGATAGTGATCACTTCTTGCTTGAACCATGGCTGATGAGTTGTCAAGGGGCCACTTGTCATATTGGCTACTTGACCCCTGGGTGCTCATGTCAACCAATGTTCTGCCATGATGTTGCCAGCCCTGGTTGGTGGCCTCACCCACATCAGTGCCTTTGGGGGGAGAAGACTTGGCTATGTCACAGACTGAGTCGCTGAGTGGCGGGGGTATTGTGGTGGGTGGTGGGGGTTGCAAGTGCTCAGGGCCATCCTGGCCATTGGTTTGTGCTAGTAGTAATAATGGTGGAGGTGTTGTGGGTGGTGGAGGTGACCACTTGTTGGCTGCTGCGGGCAATGGAGCTCTGGGTGGTCCAGTTGGCTGCCTGATGGCTGTTGTGGGTTGTTGGGGTGCTGTGGGTGATGCTTTCGCAAGAGTGAATCGCAATTGGGCTGTGTGTGGCTGATCAGCCAATGCATCATGCTCAGCTGCCAATGATGGCTCATGGGGGGCAAGCATGTGGTCTGGTGCAAGTGGCAATTGGGTGGTGAATGGCTCACCAGGTGGGGTGTCATGCAGACTTAGTGGTTGGTGTGTGGGCTTTTGCTGGCAAGTGCGCATCTTATCTGGTGCTGGCATGTGGCCAGGGTGAGGTCGTCTGCTGCCAAAAGTGAAGCAATTGCCGCACTCATTCAAACACTTGATCATCCCCCTGACATGATGCACTTCTCTAAACCCTGTGCTATGCTCCACATGCACCTGCTCAGATCCCGCATTATAGAAAACTGCAGGAAGACTACTACTGCCATGAGGGTTGTGTGTGGTATCCTGCTGTGTGTCTGATCTGCCCTCCACGGCAGAGCCCCACAACATCTGGGCGTTGCTTTGAACAGCATCATACAAGACCTTTATCACGCCTGGCTCTGCCAATGGTGCCTTGCCCGCAATCACGCCTGGCTCTGCCAATGGTGCCTTGCAAAGGAGAGTCTCTTCTTCTAATAATACCAATGGTGGTGGTCTGTGGTCCTGACTGCTGCTGTTGCTGCTTGGAGCTGACTGGGCCAGCACTGGGTTCGGCTGCACTGACGATGGCCTGCCATGGCCAATGGATTGCCCACGGCCAATGGCTTGCAGTCCACCCAATGCTTCAGGGAACGGTGGCATGTACCCAACCAGGCTGCAGAGCATATTCGCCATTTCCTCTTGCAGCTCCCTTGTGGCATACGGAACACCAATTGGTTTAATCCAGGCGTGGCGCAAACCAGTTTCGTTGTTATTTCGTGTGAGATCACCATTGTAACTTGTGAGGGGCCTCATTTATAAGCCAGAGTAGGTGCTTCCTTTTCTGGTCAAAGAGATTGAATACACATTACATGTGCAATGATATGGAATCAACAACACATCTCAATGACATCTGTGAGAACATGTTGGCTTAACCTGAAGACCACACAGCTATGTATACAGACTCCAATCTGAAACATCTCACATGTGTAACTCATTTCCCACATAATTTATGAGGAGCCTACGAAAACCCATGCCAATTAAGAGATCACCATTCTTTGTCAGGCCCATCTTGAAAATGCGAAGCTTCACAGTCCTGAAGAGGATGTCCCATGGGGAGGCATGATCTCCCTTGGGAACAACTGCATTTCTGTCTTTGGTCCACTGGTGAATGATCTGCTGTTCATCACTGGCTCGCATTAACATGATGTGGCTTTTCAGTGCCTCGTGCATTGCTTCAATGTTGGCCCTGGGGTCCTTCATGTCCATGATGATGTTGAACTGTGCATGAAGTGCATAACGTCTGCATTCTGACTCCGCTTGAGCATCTAAGATCATCATGCCCACTCGTTTGTCGTTTTGGTGGAATGCGCTGTAACTGGTGTGCTTGAGGGTCCCATGTGGGAGACGCCAATGGCTGTCCTCAAAGCTTCTCAAATATTTCACCATCTCACTCTCCAGACGTCCTGGGTCATCTGCTATAGTCCATAACGGGTCGTTGTGACCCCAGATGGATGCCTCATCAGTGCCCTTCTTGTCCCTTGAAGTCTTGTTGCCCCATGATGATGGGCCCCAGATGGGTGCCTCATCAGTGCCCTTCTTGTCCCTTGAGGTCTTGCTCCATGAGCCTGGTGTTGAAATCTGAGCCATGCTTTCTCTGCTGATAGCTCCTGGTGGTGGCTAGGTGATCACTGGGGAACGAAGGTGATGAAGCAAATGCCACAAACTGCTTGAGCATCTGTCCAACACAAGTGATGACCATCTGTCCAACAAAAAGCATCTGTCCAACAAAAATGGCCACCAGAACAACAGACAAATCAATCTAACTCTAAGACTTGTGGTTTGGACCCTGTGAAGTGTATGTCAATTGCAATGTTCTGGGATTCTCCCGGAGTGGCAGTCATGTGCATGAATGTATTGGTAGTGTGGTCTGTGTCCATCCAAGAAGCCCTGCTGGGACATGAAGAACTGCAAATACCGCCCCGCACCATCCCATTACAGGCCCAGTGGCTGGTAATTGTTCAGCCTGTGGAGGATGCCATGCTTAGAACGCCCCACCAACATGTCCAAGAATAATAATAGAACATGCAAGATGGTACTTGACCAGTTTGTCACATGCTTGGATGGATGTGGCAGATGGAGATGGGTGGTGCAGGTCTGCAAGAGGTGGGGTACCATATCTGGGAAAAGTGAATCATTGCACTGACTGACTTCATAAATGTATTCTTGCAACAAACATTGCCCTGTTGTCCAGCATTGCCCGATTCACTTCACTGATGCCTGTAAACACTGGCATGTGTTGTATGGATTTGGTGTTCCTGCTGACTCCAACAATGGATGTATGTAAAATGGATACTGCTGCTGGGCATGCAATTGTGTCCTGTGAGCCCTGCACATGCGAGAGCTGTGATTGAAAAGCTATGGGGCCAGTACAGAAGCACTTAGGCATGTTGTTATCCAACACATGGGAGAAGCTGTTGGAAAATGATTGTGCCTCGGTAAGCTGTCCATTTGTTCTGCACTGGCTACTACTATCAGGAAGAAAAAAATGAAAGGGTTGCATTCACACCTTTCCAGCGACATACATGGAAGACAAAGTTGGATCACGCAGAGGGATGTGGCAGATGGAGCTGAGTGGTGCAGGTTTGCAAGAGGCGGGGTGCCATGTCTGGGAAACGTAACTCATTGCACTGACTGACATCATAAATGTATTCCTGCAACATCGTCCTGTTGTCCAGCATTGTCTGTTTTACTTCATTGATGCTTGTGAACACTGTCATGTGTCGTATGGATTTGGTGTTCCTGTTAACTCCAAAAGTGTATGTAAAATGGATACTGCTGCTGGGCATGCAATTGCGTCCGGTGAACCCTGCAGATGAAAGGCTGTGATTGACAAGCTAGAGGGCAGTACAGAAGCACCTGGGCATTCTAACAAATGGGAGAAGATGAGGAACGGTGATTGTGCCTGGGTAAGCTGCCCATTTGCACTGCACTGGCTAGTACCAGGAATGAAAGAACGCGAGGGATTACTTGTCAGCATCAGGCAGCATCAAACTGTGAGCTACAACAAACATGTGCACAATGAGCATTGCATGACGAATGAAGCACATACACCAGTACCCACATGATGCATAGACATCTGCTTCTGTCTCCCTCTGAGGGTGTGGTTGGGCCCATTGGCCCAATTGGGCCCATTGGCCCAATTGGGCCTGTGACTGGGTGGGCTGCAGTGTGGCCTGTGACACACCGGGCTGATGTGCCCAGTTGTATCTATAGCTATGGTACCCATTGGGCCCCTTGAACCCAATTGCAACAATTTGGTCACATTTGTGCATAATACCTGTTGTGCCTACTGAGCAAAGTCGGCCTGTTGGAGCCATTGGGTCCATTGGGTCCATGGACTCATTGGGCCCACTGGGCTCAATGCCCCCCATGAGATCGATGATAAAACCTTCCAGCGGCGACCATCAATAGCACAATCTCCCAAAAAGACGAAGGACACCATACATGGCCACACGATATCAAAACACAACCATGTACATGTCTGTGTATATTATATATCTATTGGTGGTGTGGATGTTGGATATTGGAACATCCCACCAATAGCAAATGAGAGCAAATGCTAGATGATAGAAGTTCCATAATAATACACCACACAAGTTGAATCCAATCACTTCTTTTTGTCAATTGCATCGTGGATATTGGTAACCTGCAATTGCTGACCATGTACCCCAGACAGCACACATGGCCCAACAGCCTGAGTCATGAATGTTTTCTCATGCCTATACTGTCGAATCTCCAGCAGCCCCCTCTGTCCTGCAATGGCTGGGGCTGCCACAATGGCTGGTGCTGCCAATGGCTAGAAAGAAGATCACCCTCTTCTTCTGTGCAATTCACTTGCTGCCATTGCCTGCCTTGCTGACCCACCACTGATAGTTTTCCAGGTGCCACCTTCTGGGCGTTGCCTGTGGCCTGCAAACAACCGGCTGGTGTATCCAGTACTGCTCTGCAACGTACATGGATATATGTTTGCATCTCACCAAGAAGGTGAGCATCCTTGTGTGGCTGAACATATTGCCAACCCTCCGGAAGTGACAGTCTTCATATTCGTGACCCCTTGTTGTAGGCATCCAACAAACAGTTGTATTGCCAATGGCCATGATATCTTCTCTCTCCAACAACAGTGCCTCTGGAATTGTCGTTGCTGTGTTCCTTATTATGGCTGGGCCACCCCGGCAGTGGAAGCTTTCAGCAAGTCGCTGCTGGTCCTCATACAGACAATACTGGCAATGCCAATAATTCTTGTCTAAGGGGGGTGGACCTTGCTGGCGTAACCATTCACAGTCCCCAGCCAGCCTCACTGCACCTTGATGGATGCTGAACAGCGCTCTGAAGAAACTCCAGAAATCAAAATCCGCCTTTGGAGTGAATGAATGGCCGGGTTCATATAGACTAGGTAAAACGCGAAACATCTTCCACTGGCGGCACTCCTCTTTCAACTTCCCGTCCTTGTCTTTGCCTTTGCTGTTGCCTCTGCCTGTGCCTGTGCCTTTACCTATGCCTTTGCCTCTGCCATCAGAAATCTGACAACCAACTGAGTTCTTCTCCAGCCTATTCTGTTCCTCTGGAAAGTCCCATATATGAGCTTCAAAGAAATCATGTTTGGCGTCCAATGCATCTTGGTTCATCCACTCCACCAGCGTCATGGAATTTCTGCCATGTTGGTTCTGATCCTCATTCCTCCCCAACTTGCTGAAGAGCTTTTCTGGTGTGTCTTTCCTCAAATAGCGAAAATATGCCTGGATCCCCACCACTCTTGGATGCTTCCGACAAATACAACACTCAACTTTGAAGCACACAAGACAACACATCTGTACAATAATAATTCTAGATAGGTAGTGAGTAATGGCCGTACTGACAATAATAATGGGCATAGGACTGGAAATGATGAGGTGTGGTTGTAAGAATGAAACACTCGAGCGGCTATGGCAGAAGCACTAGCAGCCATAGTAGTAACAGTGGTGGGGTAATGGTAGGAGCTGAGATGCATGCATATTGTTTGAAATCTCTTGTCACCATGACTCCCAAGCATTGGATCCTTTCTGGTGATGAATGCCAAGACGCATGTGTCTTAGGACTCCTCACGAAGAGAAAACCCAAGCTGTGGACTTCCAGGGGTGAGAAATGCTAAGATGCATACATCTTGGGATTCCTTGTCAAGAGAGATGTCTGATGAGTAATAATAATAATAATAATAGCAGTATCCATGGTGGTAACGGTAGTGGTAATTGAATAGCAGTAGAAGTAGTAGTAGTAGTAATAGTAGTAGTAGTAGTAGTAGTAGTAGTAGTAGGAATAGTAATAGTAATAATCAATAATAATAATCATAGTAGTAATAGTAGTAGTAGTAGTAGTAGTAGTAGTAGTAGTAGCAGTAATAGTAATAGTAATAGTAGTAGTAGTAGTAGTAGTAGTAGTAGTAGTAGTAGTAGTAGTAGTAGTAGTAATAACAGTAGCAGTAGTAGTAATAGCAATAATAGTAATGGTAATAGTAGTATTAGTAATAGGTGGTAGTAGTGGTGGGCAACATAATGATAACTGAAGTAACAACAACCATGATAACAGTCGCAGTTACAGTAGTAGTATAACTTGTGGTTGTAGTGGTAGTAGCAGTAGCAATAGTCTAGTAGTAGTAGTAGTAGTAGTAATAGTAGTAGTAGTAGTAGTAGTAGTAGTAGTAGTAGTAGTAGTAGTAGTAGTAGTAGTAGTAGTAGTAGTAGTAGTAG